>JGI24158J21664_10009872_pt1 | contig 12743 bp, 10 predicted proteins | sample Ectturendosymbi3_FD_21664 | JGI IMG/M metagenome (IMG submission 21664) | reverse complement strand
CAAAATGGCCGTTATTTTTACAAAACGCATTTGGCAAACCTAATATGTCAACCAAACGAACTTAAACAGGAAATTAAGAAAAAAACTGGGGGGGCCGAACGGGGGGCCAAGCAAAAATCTGGGGGGGGCATGGCCCACCCAGGCCCCCCCTTAGAATCATCGCCACTGTATCTGACATCACATATTGGGATATTCACGTGTTCGATAAAATACATGTCACGCCAACAAATGTTCTTGCCTTTGTAAAGCAAGCTTCCTATCATCGTTAGAACATTGACGTAGACCTGTAGTATTTGAGATGAAAAAATTTGCTGATCGATTCCTTGCTTACACCCATCGTGGAAAGTACATACTTGAAAATAGGGTGGTTCAAATTTTTTCTGATATATTTGGCAACGGTCTGCCTCTTGTTTTCCAGGTAATGTTAAGACGGCTCCCAAACCTGCTACTGTGCAGCAAAAAACAACTCCAATAATATCAGTTCAAAGCTCTAGGTTTGCTGTAAATCAGGATTTCTCAACCTGTGGGCCATGGCTCACGAGTGGGCCACCGAAGAATTTTTGACCGGTCACGGTCTGGTATTGTTGAAATTCAGCACGTTTTGCAAGTTGAACCTTTCTATTTGAATAAGAACTGACGATGCCTACATCTTAGGCGAAATATATACTCTGTAAGATCTTAAAATGTCGGATTCTTTGCTGAGAAAGCATTGCTTTCCATAGACAGTGTTTTAATCGAAAACGTAGGTAGTTGTTGAACTATAAACGTCATAATACACTCTCTTTCGTCATTATGTGTTAGAAACTGTTGCCACACGGAAATTTCCACATAGTCTTACACGTCGTGCACAGTATGCAGTTACTGAAGGCAATGTCTATCGAAAGGAATCCTTTCCCAGCGAAGAATCAGGCACTAAAGATCTTACAGAGTATATATAATATTTCGCCTATACAAGGTAGGCATCATGAGCTCTTGTTCAAGTAGAATCTGAAGGCAGTTTTTTACTGACGGCAGTTTTTTAAGGTTTGATTTTACCAACCATGAATACATTTTGAGAGACAGCAACTATATTACCTGAATACCGAGATGGCCGGAAAGCATGGTTTCAGTATATTTTGGTGGTTGTAGTAGAGCGAGGTTCTGCTGTATTTTGAGGGATCATTAGGAAAATTTGAGAGACCGTTTCCGTCCCAACAACGCCTTAAACATGGCTGAAGGCATTTTGAGGCAGGTAGACAGCTCTGTTGCCATGAAAACGAAATCTAGAAGCAGGCTTAATGTGGAGGACGATTTGATCAGAGTACTGAGCCTCGAATATGTATGCCGTCTAACAACAAACAGACTCAGCCTTCGCATTGACTGTAGCGCACGCTGTGTTGTTAAATGTTGTTTTTATTTCTGTTTTGTTCATGTGCGACAGTTGTCGCATAGGCACAGTCGCAGAGTCGATGGGCCACGGACCCTCTGTTTATTAAATTGGGCCACATGCTTGATAAGGTTGAGAGCTCCTGCTGTCAGCTTTCCAGGAATCAGCCGATGGGCTTTGCTTTCTTGGCTTGGTGATGATTGAAAGTTGCACATAATTGTATTCAAGTAACTAGTTTCAACAAAGGTGAAGGGTTTGAACCCATCAGCAATTTTTTAAAACTAGGAAATCATTTCACATAGCACAACATATCCTCAGTCCTAAAATCTTACGGTATTCAAATAGAATCTGTTTGATTATTTGAATAAGATTTTAGCACTTGACGTTGCGTAGTGTTACGTGAAATCGATTTCCTATTAAAATATTTGATGATGCATTTAAACCCCGTCGTCTTTTTGGGGACTGGGGACCAGTTACTCTGTATAATATCAGTAATAATTGTTAATATGGATTACATCATGTCAATAATGACGTATTTTCTTATGTACTGGCTCTCAACCTGGAGTCTCTGCACTGGGTATGAAAGTAATTTTTTCAGAACTTAAGTTTGTTCTTCCTCAAAAATCCCTCAAGTTGAAAGAAACTCTAAAAATGAAAGTAGCGTTCGTTCATGGATCCTTTCCTCGAACGAATGAAGGTCACGATACACTAGAGCTCACACTGCGTCCAAAGCTAAACTAAATACGCTTGTCTCTGTCGTACTTGTTGAATGTTTGTAGATTACGTTGGCCATTTAATAACCAGGCTCCTCGAAATTCGTAATCATCTGTATTCTGGTTTGACTAATCTCGCTTTTCAAACAATCGAAAACGCTTTTGAAAGCATTGTGACATTACAATGATGGCGGTCAGTTTTACTGACGGTTTAACTTATATCATCTGCAGGTTTTCGTAAACATTGATGAAGGTTTTTTTTTAAGCAAAAGTTTAATTTCTGATCGAAATTCAGAAATCTACTGAGGGCGTGTTTTTACAACGGCGTTTAAAGCAGCGGAATTTCTGCGACGGCCAGTCTTTTGCTATTTTTTCACTGTTTTTTTGGATTTCAATCATGTTCACTGTCCTGCTGCATGATTCAATGTAGGCTACTTGGGTAAACTCCCAACTCCTTTAATTTTGATTTTTTTACGAAGTAACGCATTTGCGTCCGTACCGGATCTTTTCCGTGGACATTTCCGTGCATAGCCTTTTTGAAATTTTTTCCTGTGATAATTCTGCTTTCTTGCAAGCTGTTTTGTCTTTCTGAGCAACCTAGAATTAGATGTGAGGTTTTAGTGGATGACCAAGCTAGATTAACACAGAAAAAAAACTAGGGGACGTTTGAATTTCCTGTAAAGCGTACTTTCATTTTCAGATAACCAATCTCCACAAAAGTGACACAAGCCAATCAGACGAGCAAAATATTTAAAAGGAAATCGGTTTCACGTAGCAATACGCATTCTCAGTCCTAAACTCTGCAATGGCTGTTTTCGAGTGAAACGCTGAAAGACCAAACCCTTTCATTTCCAGGTGTTTGTGGTGACGACGTTTCGCATTCAGGATGGATATAACTTTTGCGAATTATCTGTGAAAAACACAGCAAATGATTTTTTGCTCATGAAATTTGACTTGCGCGTACAGCAAAGGCTCAATAACAATAATACTGCAATTTTTCGTTGAGCGATCGATTCTTGCGATGCTGAAACCTTTTGCGAATGTGTTGCGTCACTGTGTTGGATCGCACGGTGAGCCGAATTAAGTGCTACAAAAAACGTAAATAAGTTTTGCTTGTTTTTTATTGCAACTATAAGCTAAGCTGTTTGTAAGGCACTGAAGCTTTCTACTCTGGCTGTTTGTTGTTAGCGCTACTGCAAGTGCTTTGAGTGGATTGTATCAGGTTTTAGTTGAAATGCAAGGGAGGCTTGCTGAAAAGTCGCCTTAACATCGGTTCATTTCATTTCAATCTGCCGGATTGGTCATCTCGAATTGCCACAGAACTGAATCTTCGAGTCGGGATCTTTAAAATGCGATTGTCGGTTGTTGTCCTGTTGATCATTCCAACTCTATGTTTTGGTAAGTGGTGTTTAATTTCAATCGGGAATGCTTTGCTTAAAATTCGCGAGTGGGGATACTCGATGCAAAGCGTTGGTGCTTTGGGCTTTCGCTACGAGCCGAATTAATTGAAACCTCGTGTATTTTGTTTTTGCATTGCGCCGTAATCAAAAGCTTACCTGACGCAATGCTGCTATCATATTAACACGATATTTCGTCAGTGATATACCATATTTTGTAAATAGCTCAGCAGGTACATCAATTGACCTTGGGCAACTTGTAAACAAGTGTCCATTATATTAAATACAGGTGTTTTTTTAAGCCAGTGTTTCACAACAAGTTTTTTTGTGGCCCTGATATTTTTGATGAATGTCGTAGCCCGATATTAGCCAACCGAAGCTGGCTGCGTTCTGTTATTTTTCCTGCTGGTAACAAATATATTATGGTATTTTTTGGGTGACGACTATTTTTGTTTTTCAAATACAGTTGCTGTATCAAATCCTTTCAAAATAAGCTTCGTGGTATGTGTGGAAACAGGTTTACGGCCTAATAGTGAGGCACGACGTGGCCAGGATATTTTCTGCAGTAGAAAAAATGTACAAGACCAAGGCACCACCCAGACGGAGCTGTTAGGGCTCGTTGTGTTGGGTCTGCCTGTCGCCACCCATGCGTATCGATGCTCATCCATGCGTACTTCATCTCCGCCATACTTTCACGGCAGTGATGAACAGGTCTATGACGAGGAAACCGACCCGCGCGGCGCTCTCGCGGCGAGCATTATGACGCTGCTGTCTGCGCGTGTAACGGCAGAAACATCTTGACCCTGACAAGGGGCTTAACTTATCAGCGGCTGACTGCAGCGAAAGCGCTTGCCGGGCTGCTTAATTTGTCAAGAGTATCAACCATCGTGCTTGGACTGCGACGTTAATAGGTCCTGCTATTTTTCCAAGTATCTTGTGGCGCTTTCATGCTGCTGCAGGAAAGCAAGTGGTGTTAGGCGTGATGCTGTCAACATTACGAAGAGATCGGAGACATCTCAGATTATCACCACCAGCAGCAGCTGTCCCCGGTTGCTGTATTAGTGACGTTAACCTCATTACAACCTATTAATTATGCTTCGGCGATTATCGACCACAGCGGCTTTTTCATGCGTGAAATTAGGCGGATGGCAATTATGTGGGAGTTGCCAAATTACACTCCGAAAATTTGGTTGGACATTTATTTCTTAGTTGGCATTGTTTGTGTGCCAACTGCTGTCAGCATGCATGAAAACAGGGTTCATTTAATTGGTCGGCTTCTTTGTCTGGAGCGCGAGTCACGATCGGGCTCCAAATACCGCTGCTTCCACCATCACTTTTGTTTTTACGACAAGCAGGTTATTTACTATTCGCCGCGTTGTTTGATAACAAAACACAGTCGCAGATCGAACAAAATTTGCGCCAAGTGCTCTAGTAGTGGTTGAGCAGACGAGAAACAGTCGTCGTCTGTTGAACTTTGAGCCTTGCCGATCTTTATCAATGTGTGCGAGGGACAAGCGCAAAGCGATGTTACGAGTAAGAGTTTTGTTGTTGATCTACAATCTTGCCTTGTTCCGGAAAATTTTCAACAGTTCTTCTGCAGTTTGCTTCTTTCGCCGATGTCTGTGGTTCGACAGGACCCGTTATTGAAACGCCGCAAATACGTGAGACATTCATGTGATCTGCAGGAGTTTAACACGCAGGAAGCGGAAGCATTGCTGAGTACGCGAGAAAGGGTTACACGGAGTAGATTACCAATCGTTTGAACTTTAATTGTGAAGGCAAAGTTAACCTGTTCATGCAGCAGCTGCAGAAAAGGAGCCTTAGTTCTCTCGAAACACAGAACTCGAGTCCATCTAAACGTATGTTGTTAGAGACGGACAGGGAGGACTGTCTGCGCATCAGTTCAAATTGTTTTCAACGATCCAAGCAACTTGCTGTTTTGGCGGTGAAAAGGAAAATCTTGTCCGCAACGACGACAGTTTACGTTTCAAACCCGCAGGAGTGTAACGCAAGGGAAAGAAAATGGTCGTCGATTATCAATCAGAGTTGATGTCTTGCGGAAACGCTGTCCACGCATTCCTGCCACGCGCAACTTCACGGAGCCCGTTTTTCTGTTTTTTTCTTGCAACGTAACGTTTCGTCACGGTTGATTTCGTGATCAGCGAAGCGGAGTAGCAGCAAGCAAGTTGATGTAAAGGTTTTGAGCGACGGGTCCACTTCTCGGACCCTGGGTCGGTTTCCCTTGAACTGTGCTGCCGTCGAGTAAATTCTCCTTTACTGGGGGCGACTCGCGAGTGGCCTTTTGCGATTCAGTGGCTGCCAGACCCTTCCAGGTGGCTGCAGCATTTCTTGGCCAGCAAGACATTTACTGTTTGTGCATCTAGCTGTTTATAAAATAACTGTTGTATTGAATCCGTTCCACATTTCAGCTGATCACAGCTTTGATGTTGAGTGAATATGTTTCTCGACATGAAAGTTGAGTTGCAATGTTATCCTGATCTGGAACGCAAGCCAAAAAAACAAGCCCCTTGTAGCTTTACCGCGCACGTAAGCAGAGAGGCTCTGAAACAAACAATGAAACTAACCTGTTTGCGAGAAAGANTTAGTTGTAGCTTTTATGTTTGATTTTAATTTTTGCGTTTGTTTGGCAAAAANTCGCTTCCTAATCATGCAAAAGTGAACCTAATTTTTTTTTCTGCATTGAATGGCAGAGAAGGCATTCAACGNACAGCTAAACAATCTATAATATTAACAAACATAGACCTTAGGAATTCTACTTAAAATGGGGGGCCGAAAAATCAGTGAATAAGCACAATAAAAATATTACCAAAATGATCCAATCTGTTCGAATTCTATAATAGAAATTCCAATTCGAAATCAAATTCTTTCTTATACAATTCATTACTTACTGGCAGCAACAGAAGGTTGAAAAATATTTTGCGGCGAAGTTTAATTTTTACGTTTCTGGTGCGTTACGTTGGCATGGCAACATTACGTTGGCATGGCATTATTACACTTGAATAACAATATGACGTTGGCATCAATATTTCAAATTTCGAAAACGTTTTTGTGGAAGTTACTGAATCTTCTTCTTTCAGAGGTGTCGTTTAATTTTTCAACATCTCATTCTTTTGTTATTTTCCGCATCTGGTTCTGGTTGATGGTGTTGTCCCAATTCGTATTACTACGTTGTGAAAGCTGATTGCACTCATCCCCAAAGCAAACGAACATTCTTCGCGAGTGATCTTTCTTTGCGTGACGCGCGATCGAACAACACGTCACAGTTGGGTGGTTGGGCAACAGTGAAGCCAACATTGCGCAGGTATGCCAAAAACAACCTGGCATGTCAAGTGGTCAGTAAACAAAAACAGTACTAAGTCTATGCAATTTCCCTGGAATGGTATCTTTTAAGAGTAAAATGACTTCAGTGCTTATTGTTAATTCCTTTTGTAGGGACATACCAGAGATGATCGCAAAACACTTTTAAAAAAATTTTTATCTGCATCATATTGGTGAAAAAGGAACCAGGGGGAGAATTCACACTGCTCATCTCTGCCCCCCTTGAAAGTGTTGGCGTAGTGTTCTCATTAAAAAGGGGGCCAAATCTGGCGTCTTTTGGTGTTTGCACCTTCAACGTCCCATCCATATCGTCGCCTACAGGCACACTTGGCAAGGATCAATAATTCTCAAAAATGTGACTCATAAAACATTTGAATGCTGTGTACAACTGGCCAGGCAGGATCACGCAAACTGTAGCAATCCTGCTGCATCTCAACTCAGTTCTCTGTTCGGGCTTGTGCGCTTGACAGAGACTCTTCTTGTACATTTATCCAGATGAGCATTCGTTGTCGCCTTATCTTTTGAAATTGTGATGTCTCACTTGCATCGTTACAGAGATGCGGTGACATTTATATGTGATCCGTCACTTAATTTTACTTGTGTTTTTGAAAGAAGCTAACTTTCGTCCTAAGAAAGTAAGATCTGCTTTTTAATTTTTAAGAATTGAAAATGCTTTAAATAATAAGTCTATTAGCAAGATGTGTAGTTGTCGGTTTTCACAGGTAATGTTCCATTATTTGCTTTCTCTTTCAAATGCCTTTCTACTTAAATTAAATCGCGATGAAATACGAGGTTAGGGAAACGTTCGATCAATGGAAAAGAGTTTTTAACGATCTTATTTTCACAGCAGCAAACAGCAGAGACTGTAGGTTTGCTGGAGACACAGTGAGCGTCTTTTTTCGTATCTGTGAAACGGCGAATGCTGTTAATGCTGTTGGTAAATCAGGGAAAATTTATTTTGGTAATGCCAATTTCAAAAAGATACTTTTGATCATATTTTCTATTGTGTTGCATGAACGTTCAATAAGCACTTGTTAATAATATCACGATTTTGCCATCCTGTTTTATTTGCTTCAGACCGAATGCGCGAGGCGGCAGCCTGTCACTAGTGCCACTGCTCTTCATGCTTCGTGGGCTGAAATCAATATACCATTGCTGTGTGGTGTGAATATCACTTGAATCGATTCCTTACTCGCTTCCGGCCATGACAGTCCGATGTCTTAACTGTATCAACGCACGGATTGTCACACGGCGATAGATTGCATGTCGGCAGATTGACAACACGGCTTAGTCTGTCAAGGTAAACAGTGGAAATACTACACAAGCTACTTTTATTATATACTTCACAATTTTAATCCAACCCAAGTTCCTTGAAAGGCTTGCAAAGCTGCTGCAGGACCGAACGTGATGTTTCCGAAACGCCAGAGATTTGTTGTCGCAATTTCGTGACAAGAAATCCTGTCTTGACTGTGAAGCCATTTTGCAAGTTCACCCCGGGACAAGATTGAATAGTGACGCCATGAAGCTATTATGACGCGGATCAGGTGTTGTGTGCAGCGACCTTGTGAGAATACGTTCTCTTTCAACCACGCCGGCTACGGCTGATCCAAGATGATTTTTACATCAGGTCAAGTGGCATGAGCATAAGTCGGTTGTGACGTCCTTATTGAACTGTCTCCAATGTCAGCGAACCTCTTGAGTGCGACGGCCGCGAGTGGAAAGGACGGCGAGTGGCACAAGCAGAGCAGTGCATCGCTACACGATACAGACTTCTGTACATCAGTCAGCTGATGTGTATGTTTAGCCTTTGTCTGAACAGGGATTCCCAACCCTTCTCTGAACATGTACCCTTTCAGCATTTCGACAGATGAACATGTACCACTAAAATTTCCAGTGACAAAAAGGCTAAAGGAAATAACACAAATCCACCGAAGTTTTAATAGAACTTTTATATTTTTAGAACTATAAAGATAGATTCCATTTTTACGTCTCGAAAGTTAATTTGTTAGGAAAATAATATTCACTGATATATATGCATATAAATATTTGGAAATAAATAGTATATAAATATATTTTTCCCTTCTATTGCTAACCTTGAATGTATCCCTTCATATAGGCCAGGGATCTCCAAACGTTTTGTCCGAGGGCCACATGAGGTAATACAGAACATGTGGCGGCCCGGACGTTTTATGCAATGTAATTGTTGCGGGATATGTTGCATTCTGCCAAATCAAACAGTTTTTCGTAAGTATACTGCATATTATTTTTTCATCATTGACAAAATGGCTTCGCGGGCCGGATGAAATGGCTTCGCGGGCCGTAGTTTGGAGACCCCTGATATAGGCAAATGTACCCCAAGGGTATATGTTCTCCAAGTTGGGAATCCCTGGTCTAAAGAATGGAAATGTGTGGCAGGGACAAATGTGACAAAAGTGGCGATTCTTTTCTTTTATAGCAGCAAAGGAAAGTGAAGTGGTGGGTTACGACTGAACTTAAAAAGGTGGATTTCCTGTTAGGTTCTTTGCGCTCCTGTCATTTGTTTGTTTCTTGGCAAACTGGTGAGAGAATTATTATTGAGGGACGGTGCGCTTACTTCGGACGTTGCGCGCTCATTGTGGAGGGCTGGAGATATCCAGCGGGAGCACGCTGCAAAGTTAACGAGGGTCAAACACGCTTCGATTGATTGATCCTTAAGTTTCGTCCACTGCGCTCTAGCTTCAAAAGAAAGTCATTTAGCCTTTGGCACCTAACCTATTACAGCCATTAGAGTTGCTCTTTGTAGCTCTCAGCACTCCACAGGTCACTGTAACGATCGACGACAGGCTCCTTTATGAGATCACAAGGCTATTAATTACGCGTGCGGTTTGTGATCTCAGCAAGCACTTCAGCGGTACGGAAGTCGCCCAAGAAGGGCTGTAATTGGTTCTGTATTTTGTTGCGATGCTTTGTCAGAAAAAGGCCGCTTGCCAGAAGAGCCATCGTTTGAGAACTTCTGACCAATTCCGTGTGTAAAAGATGACTCGGTGAATGATCTTTCGGTCGCAGCCTCAGCGTTTCGCCAACTTTTCGCTTTTAACGACACAACGCGCGTTCTTTTATCTGTACCTGGCAGCTGCTCGTTGAACTTGTCTTGACGGACAAATTGGAAATGTGGCAGGGAATCTTATCTTGTTGCCGGTCTGCAGTCGGTTTCCTTCATTTGTCTTGCTTGACACGAACTCGCCCAGGCGCTTATCCTCGCTTGACGGAAAGTGCAGTGTTGTTGCTTAAAATTTCGTTGAAACTTTTGCCAACAGGATTATAATCAGTGATTACAAAAACAAATAGGAAGCACGTGCCGCGTTTTCTAAGTTGGCAGCAACGGTGTACTTGATAAATCAGCCTTGAGCAGACTTTTTGAAACTTTCTTAGCATATTTGTAGAAGCAACAGCAAATAGTCGGAGTTCTGAACAAATTGTTGATTTCAGAGCCAGAACTGGCGCCTGCAGCGCATTGTACGCACTCGTGCATTGGTTTCTTGGTATCTCTCGCTTTCGTCATTCAAGGTTCGCGAATGAAACAGCTTCGTGAGGCGTTTGAAAAGCTTGAAATCGCAGACGCTTGGGCCCGGTATCCGTGCGTAAATATTTGCTGCTGAAGCAAATACTTGTCGCGTAAGCTCGACCTGAACACTGTTTCCAGGTCGTGCCGTGCGCGTCATTCACAAGTTTACTCAAAAAAAACGTGAAGCGGTTCAACGGGTAGGAGACGCCGCGTGTTAAACTAGCGTTTGTGGGGAGTATCTCACGATTTGGACCATAGGTCAATACGGTTTGTGGATGATGAGGTGGTTGTAGCGAAATTCCTCCGGTCATGCTTTGCTTGAAATACGCCGCTGGTTTGCACTAAACTGCATCGCATCCTTTCCGGCGTTTTCTAAACCACGCCCGTTGTCGCTGATGTTGTGGCAATCAGCGGCAATTGCTGAGTTACGACGTGTAATGCCGCCGCTAATGGCGCATTGCAGCAATCACGCCAACCCCTCAATCCTTTAAAGATTCGCTCCGACACCGGCTTGTCTTGTTGAACAACTTCGTATTACGTGTTCGGTCGGTACACGCCACTCTAATGACGTCGTTGGAGATTCGCTGCTCATGTGATTAGGAAGATCGCAACCGTTGGCCATTCATTGACTTACGTTGAGTTGTTTGTGACGAGCGCTTTGTCACATTTTGACTACTGTTGGCGGATTGGGAAGATATTTAAGATGTACATGTTGTTGGTGTTCAGTCGAATGTACTTCTTTTGTTTGCAACAGGATACGATGTCCTCAGAAATTGTTGGACATTCCATAAAAATAGAGCCTTTGTTTCAGCTTCATGTTAATGTTACTGCCATAGTTTAAAAACTATACTCTGCACTCTCAAAATGATTGTGTTTTTTTTCCCCTCGCCCTTTCAATATCCACTTCTTCAAGCTGGTGAATGTAGTTTCATTCGCAGCATAGTTTCATGTGTAAAGCAAATGTTCCTACTAAAGTTGTGAGCCCATAATTTTATCGACGTTTCTCCCTCAACACGACGTCATCCTCTCCCCCAACATGACGTCATCCTCTCCCCAAACATGACGTCCTCTTCTCCCCCAGCATAGCTTCCCAAGTTCCGTCAGCGCTGCTCGTGCTGACATTCACAACCGCCATTGGTCGAAAGCATGTGACGGTGAAGTGATTGTAAAATCACAAACAGATTTCTTCAGGACGTCATAAAATATTTTTGCAACTATTTGTTTATGACCCAGGTCTATACAACCACGCTCGTCATTACTCAACAGAGTGACGAGCATTAGCGGTTTGGAGCAACCATTCGCAGTAAAGTAATGGCATTCGCCTGTAATAATATAACACATAGCTGACATGCGCTGCTTGCTGGCAGCAGCATGCAAATAGCTCAATGCCATTTTCGGCGAAAAACGTTCTCACAAGTAGTCCAGCTTGCTTCTTAAATGCAATGTGCATGGTGCAGTGGTGGCGAGTCTTTAAATGGGTTTACTAAACAGTGCAAGCTGTTTTTTTTCGCTGAAACATTTTGGTCATTTGTCTCACAGTTGTATTAAAACTCGCCATAACAGTGTTTTCCAGCCTATATTTTCAAACATTCTGACCGAAATGACTTAATTTTTTTCAGTCATTTCAAAAACCTTCGGTCTATGACTGAAAAATGACCGAAAAAACCCAGATTGCAAGTTCTTTTGTTTGTCTCGAACAATTGTTTGCTGTGCGACTAGACATTAATGAAGATAACATTAAAGGATTTCCTCCCATTTCGTTGCAATGATCGCGAGATCATATCCATCATCGTGGACTCCCCCATATCATGACTGTCTCGCAACAAAAATGCCATCAACTTCTCAGAACTTTCATTTTTCAGCAAAATTTTTCTGGTAATTTTTGTTCGGACGCTGGCATTATGACAACTGTTTCAAGATATTTACCGTGAGTGTGTTCTCTAAACATGCAAAATATAGTTTGGAAAAATATTGAAACCTTTTCTTATCATCAAAAAACCTTCGTTTTTGTACCAAATTGCCACCTGCTGCTTTGTGTTTATAATTTTTTTACACTGCAATAAATGGTGTTAACTCGTCCAAGCTCACTTGGCTGGTCAGTTTCACGCTGCTAAAAAGTTTCAACAGCTTCATCAACACTAAAAAAGCCTTCAAAAAACTATACAGTTTTATTTTGAGACGTTTCGGATTATTCTTAATCCATCTTCAGTCAAAAAAATATACCTCTTCAATACGTAAATTTTATGTCAAATAATTGGTTGATGCTCAGTTCTTATGTTAATACATATTGCGTGCATTGCTGTTGGTGCTGACGTATACATATCGTGCTGATTGTTGAACTTCAAAATGTTAAACAATATTTTTACAATCTTCGTTTGCAGTGC
>JGI24158J21664_10009871_pt1 | contig 12744 bp, 9 predicted proteins | sample Ectturendosymbi3_FD_21664 | JGI IMG/M metagenome (IMG submission 21664) | reverse complement strand
CAAATGCGTGTATGCTTCCGAAACCATCAACTTGCTTGGATATCGCATATCCAAAGGAGTCTTGCAGCCCGATCCTGATCGCGTGAAGCCAGTACTAGACATGCCTGTCTCCTGTAATGCTAAAGAGCTGCAGCGCATGTTGGGGGCGTTTTCCTATTACGCGAAATGGATCCCTCATTTTCTGAAAAAATCGAACCGTTAGTTGTGCTGAAGAAATTCTCTCTGAATGATGAACATTGGAAACCGACGCGTCGGACAACGCCATTTCAGCGACAATGAACCAGCAAGGAGATCACCCAGTAGCCTTTTTCTCGCGAATGTTGAACAAACGTGAGTTGCACTATTCTAGCGTTGAAAAGGAAGCCTTGGCCATCATCGAAGCTGTCCGGAAATGGGCGCACTTTCTGACTGGACGTCATTTTACAATTGTGACGGACCAACGGTCAGTTTCATTTATGTACAGGGGGAGAACCGTGGAAAAATTAAAAACGACAAAGTGTTGCGTTGGCGCATGGAACTTAATGAGTTGGATTTCGATATTGTTTATCGCTCTGGAAAGCTTAACTCTACTCCAGATGAGCTTTCTAGAGTTTACTGCGCTAGCATGCATTGGACTGCACTTCATGATATCCATGCCTCGCTGTGTCACCCGGGTATCACACGTTTGCATCACTTTGTGCGTGCGAAAAATTTACCGTAATTTGTTGAAGACGTTCGCCAAACAGTTCGCGATTGTAGCATATGTTCGGGGCTCAAACCAAACTTTTACAAGCCCCCTGCTGCTCAACTCGTCAAAGCTACCCAGCCGTTTGAGCGATTAAGTTTAGATTTTAAGGGTACATTGCCGTCTTCGACCAACAACCGATACATGCTTACTGTAATCGACGAATTTTCACGCTTCCCATTCGCCTTCCCCTGCTCGAGTGTTGATGCTAAAACTGTCATATCATGTCTGAACCGTTTGTTTGCGTTGTTTGGACATCCACTCTGATAGAGGTACTGCCTTCATGTCGCATGCATTAACGTCTTATTTGCACCGTCGCGGTGTTGCCTGCAGCAAAACATCGGTTTATAATGCACCTGGCAATGGGCAGAGTGAACGGTATAACGGAATCATTTGGTCGGCTGTTCGACTAGCATTGGCATCCCGTAAATTAGCCGTTACGCAGTGGGAATGCGTGTTACCTGACGCGCTCCATTCCATTCGCTCTTTACTCTGCACTGCCACGAACGCAACATCGCATAAGCGACTATTCACTTACAAGAGGCGGTCGTCCTTTGGGGTTTCTGTACCTACCTGGTTGAGTTCTCCAGGTCCCGTATTTTTTAGGCGGCACGCACGTTCTTCTAAGTACGAACCATTGGCGGAATAGGTCGATCTGGTGCATGGCACGCCCAACTACGCTCGTGTTCGCTTTTCTACGGGCAGAGAGACGACGGTGCCGTTACGAGACATCGCTCCACTGAAACGAGCACCTGCACCGTTATTCGATGCTGCAAACCAGCGCGACGTTGCACTGTCCGGAGGTTCTAGTCACGAACCGGAAAATTTGAGCAGCGATCACGCTATTTCCGCTGACGATCAGCAGGCACCCCTGGTGGACACTAGTGGCAAAGTTGTTGGGGGCAGGCTCGACCGGGGTACTCTGCCGAGTGAAGACATTTCACACGATACGTCACCGAGCGTTGACGACACTGTACGTGTTGAGCCTGCTGCCCAATCACCATCACCTGGTACCAGCGTCAATGGATTACGGCGATCGACACGTGAAAGGAGACCAGTCGACCGCTATGGGCTTGTTCCTTATCACTGACGTGATCACGTAAAACACTCGCAACATTAGTGCTTATGTTGTCCGTTGTTTGTTTGTTTTCATGTTTATTAACCTTTGTTCTCAACTGAGTGGGGTAGAATGTTGTGCGATAATTTCCTTGTGATGAGCTGATAAGCGCGTGCGCCAAATTATGCTCGTGGAATGCTTACTTCTGCGTGTGCATTGATCACCTTCGAGGAATCTTGCGCGATTGGTGCCCTTGCGTGATTTGTTGCTCATTCTGATCGTGGTGGCTCTTTATGACAGTCATGATCTGTGCTGTCGAAGTGCACGTTACGTTATAGCTGAATAAAGCCTAAGTTGAGGTTATGCAGATCTCTTTTCATATCAGCCCCCTTGGAAAAAATGCTTTTTGCTATCCCTGGAAAAACTCACTATTGCCCCCCTTGGAACAAATTCTTCCGACGCTTATGATCGCAATAAAACAAATAGTAAACCTCTCAAATATTTTTATCGATTTTTTGTTTCGCACAAATCCCTCATGAGTTTCCTGTTATAATCTTATTTTACTCCCATCCTAGAATTTTCCACGGCTCTGCAAATTGTTATGACGGAATCCCATGCGTGCCTGCAGGTATAGGTCGCGTTGGTAATTGATGTAAATAACTTATTGCATCTTGATCAGAAACCAGTGTGGATGTGGGCTTTGGCGAGTTTTCGTGAGTTATGCGCAATACGAAACTATGTTGTGCGGACCGGTATAGAGTTGCTTGATAAATGATCAATACACGTTTGGCATTTGGGCGAGTTTGTGGTGCCAGGGATTTCACTCCAAACATTGAGAATTGGGTGTGAAGTCCAAACAAACCCAGAGTTCTCACTGAAAAGCAAGCAAATGTGAAGTTTCTTTGCTGTTTCACCAGATATTCCATTTGCATTTTACAATATTACTTGGCAAATAACGAATGATGTGAAATAAGATCGTCGCAAGAAATAACCGACGGTGTGACGCATCGGTAACTGCGTTTGAAAAAATTGACGTATGATGTGAAAATGTTTGGCCACGCCTGGCTTAGGCAGACACTCGATAAAACAAAAACATGAATCTCCAGCATTTAATAAGTTTTGACACAGTTGCTCCACTGTGAATTGTTTTACAAAAGTGTTAGAGTTTCAAAAATGCAATTTACCTAAAAGAAAGCTTGTCGCTCCAATGAAGCCGTTGCAATAAACATTCAAAGGAGGAATTTTCGTAGGGTCCGAGAAAAACGTAAGCCCTTTTTCATTGTAAAACTCTGGCGAAGAAAACAAACTTTGCTGCTTACCCCCAAAATAGCCATATCTTTCATCATGAACAAAGCGCAGCGCGAAGATGGCCCGATTTGAGAGTCTTGAACGCATTGTGGATACAAATGGACTATCACGATTTGGTGTGTTTTTAATCGTACATGCAGTATGCTGCATTTTTTAATTTTTACAAGTGCGCCTTTATGCTAAACATGCTATCTCAAGTCTTTGAAAATCGCAGTAAGGTAACGACGACGTGCTAATACGCTAGTCGCATTTTCGTGATCTGTTGATCGTCTCCGCTGTAGCTCTGTAAGCCTGTACAGTCAACAGTATTCGGTCGAGAGGTCATTTTGTTCGACATGACGCTGTTCAGTTCGGTGTGACCTGTTGCTGTTGGCGACGCTTTCAGGTAATCGATTGGAAAATATTCTTACATATATTTGATCATTTTCATGGAGGGCAGTGCAAAATCAAGTCTACATTTTTAAGAGTCTGTTGAGCACTGCAAAGTGTTCAGCCATTCGACCTTCTTGGTGAAAGTCGATAAACTGAGTAATGAAAAGCAAGTATAAGAACCTTGCCATTTTAAGATTGCTTGATATAAAACGCTGCGGTAAGCATGCGTTAGCTGTGAGGTATTCTCGAATGTCAACGTAATGAATTCAGTTTCATTCAAAGATGTTGGTCAAATCTATTTTTTCTTCCAACAATGATTAGACATAAACAGCATATAGCTATACGAAATCCATAAAACGTTAGTATTTATATGCACCTGATATACACCTGTTCACATGTGAAAGACAAGTCTGAAGCCACCGACGGTTTGATTAACAAAGGGCATGACTCGATAACCTTCCTGTTCTTTCAATGCCCTGGCGTCCTTGCATAATTTTGTGTTTTTTCTTGCTGAATATTAATTATCGCCAAGTAAAATCAACTCAACCCAACTGAGAATCACTGCCTTTTTCTGACTTTGACTCGCCAAATGCATCCACTGAGTGCCGAAGCAACGCAAAACAAATTAGGAAACCTGTCCCGAGGTTATGTTTGCTTTGGCATGACATGTTTGGTACCGCAATAGCTGTAACTAATCTCTGGCCAGAACAATCTCAAAAACATTTTTGAGAACGGAAAGTTGCGTGCCTTACCCTGCTTTTTTCTTAAACAACTGTAAGTAAAGAACATTTTTGCAAGATTCATGGCACTGTCCTCTTGAAACTAAAATGCAGTATCCCGAAGCAACCTAGAAAGTAACCTCAATCACCAGATATGGAGCAGAGAGTCCAGATGCTTGAAAATGTTCTGTGCTTTTATTGCTACGTTACGAAAAGTATAACGTGATAATGTGTTGCAAAAGTTCTGATAAATAAAATGAAGGTAGTTTATGACTTGCCGTGCCATTAAAGATAACAGTTTCCATGCCATTGATATTCGTTGTCTTTCAGTTTTCCTCTACTTGTTGTGTAAAGTGTTCCTTATGACTTCGCAGTCAACGCAACGCTGCTGACTGCGCTGTTTTGATAGACGATTCGGACTACACTCTTCTTTAAACGTAGCATATAACCGTCATCACAACAAGATTATGTCAAACCGACTCTTTGGAACAGTCAGGGGCGTAACGAGGCTAGATGGCGCCTGGGGCAAGAAACAAGTTTGGCGCCCCTGTGTTCGAAACTGAGGTCTTTCAGAAGCGAATATGCTGTATTGAGGAAAGTACTTGTGACATTGATGGGAATTTTCGGCGCCCGACGCAATCATTCGGCGCCCGGGGAATTGTTCCCCCATGCCCCCTCTCGTTATGCCGCTGGGAACAGTGGCGTTGGAATTTCAAGCAAATGTTACAGAGTTTTGGTTAGACCAGGGGTGGGCACTTAGCGGCTCGCGGGCCACATGCGACCAGCGGAAGTATTCAGAAAAAATCTTTAAATCTGACATGAACTTGGAGGCACTGACTAGGATCTCAACAAGCCACCTTATTCCTAATTTCAAATAACTTGTTGAAAAGTGTGAGAGGTTACGTTTGTCTCGTTGAATTGCTTGCGCTGGGTAAACTGTATTCGCATAAAAGCTTTTTCTGTCTGCCATCATTGTTTTTGTTTTATTTATTCATTTATTTATTTATTTTGCGATCAAATCAGAAAGTACGGCCCTCCGCTAAATGTGGCCTCCTCAAAGTTACCCTCGAGCCAAATCAATTGCTCACCCCTTGTAATTACGCTTTAAGGATCGCAAAGCTACTATAGTGGTTCTGACTTTGTTCACTCATAACATCCCAACCGACAGAGCTAGAGCAGCGATCCCTAAAGTCCGGCCCGCAGGCCAGATCCGGCCCGCGAAGGGTTCCAATCCGGTCCTCGAGCCTTCCTAGGAATGTTTAGTATTGTACAAATTTCGTGTAGACAAATTAATGTGAGATATAGTTACACAAACCAAAAATCATTTGATGTAATGGAGAATTTTATTTCGATATCGGCTTTGGAAACAAAAATAAATTAAACCTTTCCGCTTCAATCAAAAGCTCAACCAAAAAAGTTTTGGAGTTTAGCCAACTTGCAATGTGCCGTATGAAATAAAAGTGGTTTACTTACGACCTAGGTCCTAGGCCATTCATTTGTAATGTTATACTTTGCGAACAACACAGACAAGTAAACGTGAAAACGGACAAATGTTACGTCATATAGCTGTTTTTCAGTTGGAAGTTTGTGAGCACTAGAGTCCTGCGCGGGTTGATAATTTTTGCGCCCCGCACTACTTAAGTCCGGCCTGCACCAGCAAGAATTTGGGAAATCGGGTAACGCTCCCGCACCTGCCAACTACTAATCAGCTGACTTTAAACCTGCATCCACCCCACGCACCCAACCAACCCGTGCATGCCTCACTCGCACTGTCATCGCCCTACACCTGCCATTGTGCGTCGGGAAACCACTAAAATCATGCAACGTGTTTCGTTGCTTATGGAAATTTATTCAGTGGTTCATTTCAAAGCCAACAGAAGCTCATAAAAAACACTGTAAAGTAAAATGTGAAACCTTTTTGTCCACCTTGAGCATTTCGTTCTTAGCTTTAAATCACCATTGAAAAAGAGTACGTGTTTGCTCTTCTGCTATTGAACACATGTCCAGCCGTATACAAAACGTTCGTTCACCAGAAGCGTTGGTTATCATCACCCAGAACTTATTTCTTCAAGATCACTGAGAACCGGAAACTTTAATATGTGGTCTCGCCACTGCTGGAGAATGTTGCTACACCTTTGTACCGCAAGCTCTCTGTAGCTTTTCTTGCTCATGTCACTTGCACTGGGTCAACATTCAGTTACCCACACAAAGGATTTCTTATCCCGCACCCGACTCGCACCCAGTTCAGCCCGCAATCGTCCGGCAAATGCGGGTACCCGCAACGCGCGCAGGTCATTATTAGTGCTCACCAGCACCTTAATATTTAACATGTGCTTGTCTCCTAGCAAGCCCGAAACCAGGAAGAGGAAACTTGGCAATTGCCCGGCTAATTTTTTTCAAAAACATGTTTATTTATTACGTACAACAATTTGCCTCTTCCCCTGAAAATATCAGGCGGGTGTGGCCCTTGTGCCTAGTCTGGCGTAGGCTCTACATTAGCTTGCGTAAGTGCTGCGATATAATTGTAGTAGACATTTGGAGTTTGAAGCGTAAGTATTATCTGGCTGTTGTGAGAAGATTTACGCGATACTTTCCATATTGCAGCATCAAGCAAGGAACCAAATATTACAACTATTATGCAACAAAAGAAGCAGTTTCGTAAGTCGTATTGTGGACATGTCCCCGAGCAAGGTAAACAAATAGCAATATAAACAAACGTGATTAATGTTATGCCTGCTGTTTTTGTTTTTTCAATACGCAAAATAGTCAGGCCCGTGGACGTTGATCGCGAATTTGGCCCAGCATCCAAAAAGTTTGGGGACCGCTGAGCTAGAGAGTTGTTCATACCATCTGCGGATTCGGCAAGTCTTCTAGTTTACTTCAAAAAATTTTTTCCGTTTTAGGTTTGGGGTTCTCTGTGGGGGACGTCACAAGTGGGGGTGTTTTTGCGTTTTTTTGGCCAACTTCACCCGACCCAGGGCGCAAACCCAATGAGCAAATGGCTCAAGCTTTGTTTGAAACTAGCCTATCATCCGAGTTTTAGAGCCCTTGGTTGGCTTTCTAGCATATCTGGAACCAAAATTATGGATCAAAAACCAAAGATGGGTAAAAATTTTTACCCCCACAAACGCTGAACTGGTGTGTATTACACCCATATTTTTTATGGCCATAACTAGCCAGTAGCTTGAGCTAGTGAGCTGTTCAAACCCTCTGCAGATGGGGAAGTCTTGTAGTTTAGACTGAAAAAATGTTTAAGTTTGGGATGTCGGGTTTTCTGTTGATGTTCTTATAAACACAGGATGTTTTGACATTTGTTTACATTTTGATAATGCAAACATCCTGTGGGAGTTCAACAATCAAGCCGATGTCGTGGCTCAAATTTTTTTGGATTTAATTGGATTTCAGGCTATAATACGAGTCTTTAGAGGGTTTGATGGACTTTCTATCGTTTCTGGTTCCAAAGTTGTGGCCAAACTTTTGTGGCCAAAAATTAATTAGGGAAATCTCAACCAATCCCCTAGGGAATTCGTACAAGATTTGGGGTCTTTTGGTCATAACTTTGGCCCCAAAAGCGCTAGAATGTCCATCACGGGCTCTAAAGACTCGTATAATAGCCTAGAATCCAAACAAAGTTTAAGCCACTAAATCGGCTTATTGTTCCGGCGATGACGTCATAAAAGAAGCAAAAAAAACAAAACAAACCCCAATGTTGACGTCATCCACCAAAAACCCCAAACCCAAATTTTAAAAGCTTTTTTCAGTCTAAACTACAAGACTTCACGAGTCTTTAGAGGGTTTGAATAGCTCTCTAGCATCATCTGCTGCCAAGTTATGGATAGCCAATTTAGCCGTTGGAGGGCAAATCACACTTTTCCTGCAACTTTTTGATTTTTGTGAAAAATCGGGTTTTTGATCCATAATTCTGGCTCCAAATATGCTGGAAGGTCAATCAAGGGCACTAAAAACACAAACAACAGCCTCGTTTCCAAAAAGACCTGAGCCAAAAAATGGCTCATTGGGTTGGCGCCCAGGAGCAGGTAAAGTCCGACAAAAAGTCAAAAACATGCTCTCTTTGTGTCGTCACCCACAAAAAAACAAAACGAAAACGTTTTTTCTTTAATCTAAGCTAGAAGACCTGCCGAATCCGCAGATGATTTGAACAACTCTCTAGCTCTATCGGTTGGGAAGTAATGAGTGAACAAATTCAGAGCCACTATCGTGGCTTTGAGGTCCTTATAGGGCTTTAGACTCGCTTTGCTGTATTCAAAGCTTGACAGTTTGACAGTAGAAGGCGTTCTTGAACAAGAAAAACTCAAGCCTCACAGTATTGTTTCCGATTAATGTGAAGCAAGATGTTGCCATTTAACGTGTGTATGACTCTAGCGTATGGGTTCCCAACCTTTATCTTACCATGTACCCCTTCAGCATTCCGACATATAAGCATGTACCCCTGCAGCATTCTGACATATAAGCATGTACCCCTTCAGCATTTCTACAGATGAACATGTACCCCTAAAATTACCTATGACAAAACATTTTGTCATGATTATTCATAGATATATTTAACAATAAGCATATAATGATTTTTGAAAGAATATTCATTGATGTATGTATAAATATGTGGAAAAAAATGTATATAAAATATATTTTGCTCTTACTGATAACCTTAAATGTACCCCTTCGGATAGACAAATGCACCACCGGGGGTACATGTATCCCAGGTTGGGAACCCCTGCTCTGGCGACACAAAAAATCGATAAGAAGATAATTTAAAACTTGTTTTTAATATCTGTTATTTATTGCCTAGCGACGTACTGTAAATATAAAACAAAGTTTTGTCATCGAACTTGTTTGAAGAATATTGTATTATATCGTTCTGAAGTCTTGATTTGCAGCTAATGAATCGTACTTTTGAAAAACAGATGCTTAGATACTTCAAGGGTAAAGAGCACAAAATGTAAAGATTTTTTCCACCCGATGTCACCAACGCTTCTCATTGCGGGTCACTATCTACATTTTTTAAATATGAATTGTGGCTTTTGGCTGCAGTTCATTGTAACAATCTTGAACCAAAACCAAATTACACGAACATTAACCCTTGAAAAATTGTTTAAAAAAATGACCATCTAGTGCACTATCTGCGAATGTTGCTGGTGCTGAAATGCATTCTTTGATTCTGTGCGATGAGTATTACCTGTGTGATGTGCTGAAGCATTTAAAATCAGGAGAGCTGACTTTCTCACTAAAAGAAATTTTTCATGTAGACAAGTGATTACTTCCAACCTTCAAGGTTGACAAGCCGGATCGCCTAAAAACCTAATTGTTGAGTGGAATTTTAGGTAGCAATTCCCCTAAATGAGACGAAAGGGATCTGAGGCATCAATACATTCACTGTCATTTTCTGAAATTCAAGCCATGCGCTTCATTGATAGCCAAGTTTTAAGGTTTGTGGGGGAAAATGCATTTTTAGGGGGGAAAGATTTTTGTTTTCACTATGTTTTAATGAAAAAATTTTCTGGGCACGACAAAATGTGGGGGGACACAAAAAAATTTGGGATTTGCCCCCGAATGCCCCCCGTGGCTACAGGTCTGTTTGATCTAAGAAAATTAATGCCCCGCTACAGAACAACTTTAATTGAAGTGGAATTGCTCAAATAACTTAAAGTACTCAGCTACATCATTGAGCCACATATTATATTTAGCTTGCCTATGGTTTCTTGAAGGTTTTTTCAGTCTGCACCAAAAAGTGCAAGAAAACAACTTTCATCTGTGCATCTTTGTACATGCATGCTTTAGCTCAAACCACGCTTGAGGGCACAATACATTTTGCTGTCACCGCCGCATTCGATTATCTGGAAGCACTATCACGCAATCAAGGAGTCATTCTTTCTCATGTGATTTTCGACCACGTTAGAGAAGATTTCAGGATAGATCCAGTGTGACATAAATAACGCAAGACAAGCCCTTGCCGATATAATCTTTTACAAACATTACAGAAGAGCTCCACATGGCTGACTGGCAATCTTTCTTCATTGTGTTTGACAAGAAAATATGGTGCACTATTTGCGAAAACAATTTAGCTATTTTGCTATAAACATCAAGTTCCGAGCATGATCTTTGCAGAAATAAGCTCGTTGTCAATTTTTGGTGAAAATTAGATGCGGTTGTTCCAGAAATTCTCCTTCTAATCAAGGTCATGTAGTTCAGAGAAAGGTTAAAAAACGACAAAGAAAATTTTAGAGAATGATTTTTGAGATGCATTCCAGTGCCACATGCATTTCATGCCACTTGAAATGGTGTCTAAAAAATATAACTTTTTGCATTCGTTGTCCATGTGGAGTAATTAGCTTTTTAATTTTCAGTTTTGCTTGCATGAAGTATTCGTCAGCAAAAGCCTTCGAATTCAATGATAAGGTTTCAAACGGTTCTAAAAACATTTGTGCGAGAGATAGTAAGACAACGCTTGTGGAAAGCAGTCATTTGCCATTGTAGTAACCCGCAGATTTTCCACTGAACGTTTCGTTATCAATAGGGTTTGAAGCGAAACCACCTAAATAAAATCTAAAAGTTTATTTTATTGTGTAGAGGAAAATTGCAACACCACATTCACTGGAAATCTTGCAACACATAGTTTTTTCAAAGCTCACTTCGAGCCAGAAACTTGCCAATACGTTGACATAAATGATTGTCTATCTTCCTGAAAACGTAGAAGCCAATCACAAACTACACAAGCAATTCCCAAGGCTGGGGGTTGGAAGGATTTTTTCCAGCGTGAGGCCAATATTGGATTTGGCGACCAAAAAATTTTCTGGGAGGACCAACCATGGTGAAACTTCATTTTGCCAACCCAAAACTAACAGAAAAACCTTTTTATGCAAAAAATGAGTTGCAATTGCTAAGCTTCAAAATATATGGGGCCTTGGCCTTCCTGCACACACTTCTGGCGCCCATGTTCCCAAGTATTTTCTTCACTGGCTGTGACAAGTCTCTGACAACGGTACCGCCACTCCACCAGGTGTAGTTTTTGAAATAACGTACACAGTTCCACTTGTGTATTTTCGACTTTCCAGTTTGTTTTGAGCAACATTCAGCTACATTAATGTTCATTTCTGCTCTTTGAATATCACGAACACATTGTTTTTCAGTCGCTTGAATATGTAATACACTCTGTAGCAGAACAACAGTCAGCAGTTTATTTCAATGCGCCATGTGATAGAAGACTTTACATGAGTATCAAGTAACGATATTTTCATTGGTAATTTCTCAAAAACCGGTTAAAATGTAATTCTTGTAATGCAGTTTTGGAGCTGAAATTTCAAGATCTCTTCAGGTTCCTAAGCAGGAGCTTAAAATCGTTTCTCATGAGAATTACGCTGATCGTTCGTGCGAGAGCTCATGCGCTGCTCGTTTATCACAGCATTTATCATGTGGTTATCAAGGAGATCATTACGGAAATTTTAAAGGAACAGTCTTCTAATCACCAAAGATGCAGTAAGGTGGCGATGGAAAAATTCGCAACGTGCTTGCTCATATAAATAGCATGCAGTCACCTGCACCTTTATAATTTTAACAAGAGAAGTGAACTTCTAGGTTGCAGCAAACCTGCCACCAGGAATACAAATGCAGTTTTATATGATTTTGATTTTATTCTTTTTGTTTCAGAACCTACAGTCCATACCGTTATAATTCTTACGTTAAGGGTTTTGACGCATGTCTTTAATTCGGTAGCATTAGTATTAAGAGGATAACCTATAAAAAAACAAAGGCATATTAGATTAAAACCATTGCAGTTGAGGTTATTATTAGATTAAAGCCATTGCGGTTGAGATTTTTATAGCTGGAAGATTTATGGGAAAAAGTTGGATGGTTTGTGTTATGCAATTGAATTAAATATGAAAAATGGGTGTTTAAAGAAAGTCTAAAAATATCTTAGGCAAATTTTGGTAAAAAATAAAAAACTCAAAGAATTATTGTTGATTGAATTGTTGTCTTGCAACACTTCAGTATCAGCATGTTTTTGGAATATGCATTTTGTTCTCTAAGCCAGTTTGTTTTATTGCTGTACTCACCATACCAGAACACACATTTTTGTTACAACTGTAAAAATTACCAAACCGAAGTCTCCTTCCGTATAACTTGCAACTTAATCATCTAAACAAATATGCGTAAGATGAAACTTCTGTCTGAGCTGTTGAACAATAAAACTTCTGTCTGTTTCAGCAGTTAGTTGATTGGCCAGGATCGAATGAATTATTTCACATAACTTAGTCACTTTTTCTGATAATTGTTTGTTAGCCGTTATTTTAGAATCGCAAAGAAAGCAGAACGCTGAAAAGCAATGTCGATATTTAATTAATTCATCCTTTAAAGGATTAATTAATTAATTGCTGTATTTAGGCAATAACTTGCCAAACACTAACGCGAGATGACCAGTCGAGGGCTCTAAAGATCCGGATTTTCACGTAGTTTATTTTTGAAAAAAACAAGCAAATTGACACTCAAACGTTTCTCTCATGCCATAATGACTTATCCAGAAATCTCTTGACCTCCCGCAGTCGTGACGC
>JGI24158J21664_10009870_pt1 | contig 12744 bp, 7 predicted proteins | sample Ectturendosymbi3_FD_21664 | JGI IMG/M metagenome (IMG submission 21664) | reverse complement strand
TGTTATTGGTATGCTACATGTTTTGTGGTTGAAAACATTGCCCTGAAGAAGCCCACTTGAATAGGTGGGCGAAACGTTGGCTGATAATAAAATATAATCACTAGAAGAGCTTATTCGTATGTTTGTTTGATTTGAAACCTGGTGGCAAACGCTACGAAACAACATGAGTAGCAAAAAGAACAGCATAAATTACGTATTTTAATATGTTGTCAAAATAAAATTAACTCTATGACAGAAGCCTTCGCACTTAAATGCCTCCTTTTCTTTGTCTATAAAATTGTTCTGCGTTATTTGTCGGTCATGCAAGTACTGTTGCCATTTGTCAACCCACCAATTTTTCATTGTTGTGCTTTTTTGCGAGCGTAAATAGGTAGAAAAAAACATTGCTTCAAAGACCAGGTTCATGAGCGTAAATGACACTTAAAGCTGCCCTGCAGCTTATCTAGGCAAGGCAAAAATTGTGAATGTCATCCAGCACACTCTTTCTTGTCTGCCATTTTATTGAAAAAGCCTGACGATCTTCACGAACCTATCCGGGCAACCAAACTTCGACATGATCATCCACAAGCCCTTTCTGCTCACGGTGTCAAACGCCTTCGTGAGGTCAACAAAAGTAATATAGAGGTCTTGATGTTGCTCCATAGGCTTTTTCATGATGGGATGATGGCCCGCGTGCTTGATGATGGAAACGCCTCAGACCCGTTTCAGGTGACCAATGAAGTGAAACAGGGCTGCGTCCTTGTCCCCACGCTGTTCAGTTTGATGTTCTTGGCGATGCTGACAGATGCCTTCAGGGAAACCTCACCTGGCATTCCCATCAATTACAGGTGTGACGGGAGACTCTTCAACCTCAGACGTCTACAGGCCATCACCAAAGTCAAGAAGACTGTGATCAGAGATCTCCTCTTTGCTGATGACTGTGCCCTCAACGCAACGAGCAAGAGATGCAAGGACATGGACGCATTCTCCTCTGCCTGTGACAACTTCGGTTTCACCATCAGCACCAAAAAGACTGACGTGATGTACCAGCCCGCCCCAGGAATTCCATACCAGGAACCAAACATGACAGTTGAAGGTCAAGGGCTCCAGGCTGTGGAGAACTTCGCCTACCTCGGCAGCACACTCTCCCGCTCTGCCAACGCAGATGCAGATGTTAACAGCCGTATCGCTAAAGCAAGCAGTGCCTTTGGAAGATTGAAGAAGACAGTCTGGGAAAGAAGAGGAATCTCGCAGCGAAACAAAATCAAAGTCTACAGAGCAGTCGTCTCAACAACACTTCTCTACGGCTGTAAAACCTGGACCATTTACAGGCGACATGAAAAACAACTCCAGCAGTTTCATCTCCGATGTCTTCGCATTTTCAAAATCCGCTGGCAAGACAAGATCCCCAACACTGAGGTGCTGGAGAGGGCGGAACTCCCTAGCGTCATCACCACCATGCGCAAGGCACAGACACGATGGGCGGGTCACGTACTTCGAACGTCAGACTCCAGTGGTCCCCAAGCAACTGTTGTATGATGAACTCAGCGATGGTGGAAGAAAGATCGGAGGACAGCGCAAGCGCTACAAAGACTCCCTCAAAGCCTACCACAAAGATTTCAACATCGACGTCACAACCTGCGAAAACGCAGCATCTGAAAGACTAGCCTGGCGAAGTGTGATTCACAGAGGTGCCCTCCACTCGGAGTTTCAACGTTTCAACACCGCCAAAGAAAAACGGCAGACACGAAAAGCTCGAGCTGACAACGCAGTCAAAACGCCTCTCACCCACCCGCGGTGTCAGAGCTGTGGGAGGGATATCCACGCCCGCATAGGCCTCATTTCCCACCTGCGGCCACATCGCTCTGCTTCTATAAAATCCTAGTTGCCGGGGTCATATTCGAATACGAATTGACGAACAACAACACCATTATATTGGAAGGCTATATGCTTATCTTTCATTAATCAGCCATGCGCATTATATCACAGGTGGCTGAACCGGGTGGCCGCATGGACCTAGGCCCCTCACGTTTATTTCTGGTGGGCCTGGCCCCCCTTTCAAATTTCGCATTTTGGCTAAATGAGTTTGAGGAACACAATTAGTATTGGGTCCATTGTTGAAGTAAATCGTTTAATGAAAAAAATGTTGCAGAATTTTGGCAGTATTTTGTCAATATTGTTTGCAGTATACAATTTGTAATTTGGTAGGATTTCGCAATTGTTTGGCAGAATAAACCGTCCACAGTCTGTCACCCCGCTATGACTTGCTTACCGCATTGGTATTGTTGAACAGTGTTGCCGGATGGTGTAATACAACACAGTTTTTTACAAAAATAGTGTAATTTTACATGTGTGTGCGCATGGGCGTCGGAATTTTTTTTCCAGGGGCACCACTAGTGGATTTTTTCAAAAGTTTTTCTGGGGGAGGGCCAAAAGTGGTGAAATTTGTTTTTCATCACTCGAAACTAAGAAAACAGCTTTTTTGCAGAAACTTTCAATTCCCTGCCCCCCTTCCGACACCCAATGCATGCTTGTGTGTAGGAAAAGTTCGTGCCACACCATTAAAAAATTGGTGTAATTTCAAGCGTTTCAACACCATTCAAAATCGTGAAATTCTGCTGAAACTTACACGTAAAATGAAATATTTGACAGATCAATTTCAATTGTGTTTGTGTTTTTGTTTTTCCATTGGCAACACTAGCTATATTTTATTTCTGCATTGGCGACACAATTGACATCCTTACAGACAACTTGCTTGTTGCTGTAGTATGAATGAACCTAGTAAGCAGAGGACTTACTGGCGTTATCATTGCTCAGTGACGTACGTTACTCAACAACGGAGAAGTTCTCATGAGAACTCCTCATTCATTGTTACGTAACTAACGTCACAGCGCAACGACAATGCCAGTCAGAATGAAAGCAAATGGAAATTTCAGTGACGAAGGCGTCGAACGTTTCATTCAGTCAGAATGAATCGGTTTTATTCAGTCAGAATGAATCGCATGATGAGCCCGAGTGACGCTGTTGACCTGGGAGTCGTCTCTGTAGCAGCCTATTTGAATTTCAGGTGGTTCACCGATACGTTTACATATTGGTGTAATTTTGTCTAAAATAGTGTAATTGTGTGTAGGTAATGACGTCTTAATTCAATGCTTGTGACGTCACAGTTGCCAATTGAAACCACAAACATTTTCTATAGTTTTTCAACGTGCACTTGTGCCCCCCACTTTGAAATAGGTTCCGCCACCCATGCATTATATAATACGTTTGATAAATGTTTCTACATCTGTGACGTGGCAGGTGTAAAATCTTTGTACATTACATTTCTAATTCATAAAGAACAGTTTGCACTGGTACCCAAATCCATGCATTAACAGTAACTACAAAAGTAGGCTTTTTGGTAGTTTTGGGCGGATGCATGGGTTGCTTTCTTGTGAACATTAGCGTAGCCAGCCCAAAAAATTGGCAGGGGCCAAAATATTAGGGGGTGGCCAAAATGCTTGATTTTAGGCAAATAATACTATTTGTTTCGGATACCACCTCTTGAAGTATAAAATTACTATATGTTCCAAAACTTTAAGGGGGACGTGGCCCCCTAGGCCCCCCCTGGCTACGCCTATGCTTGTGAAGTCTTGTTCTTTTCGTGTATTGCATCATAGAGCACTAAGAGCAGATAGCTGATCGTGCGCCCGAACGTTACTTTTATGCAAGAACGCGTCTGCGCTTGTGGTTACCCAAAGCGAGCAAGGTAATCAATTCATGTTGGCAACTCAGTTGTTCTTTGAACAAAAGTGCCGTTCAACAAGAGTGAAATGCATTGGGAAACCAATCCGCTTGTCAGCTTGGATTGATCGACGTAACTTTGCACTTGCGCTCACCGCTCGAATCTCTATCTCCGTTGCAGAGCTTCCCTACAACTTCCGGCTTAATTGCGAGTGGTAGCGGTACACTGTCTCATGTCCACCACAGCAGCATGTTGTTAGTCATATACATGGACTTAGCTAAGGGACAGATGAGCTATGACCACGACCCTCTAAATAAAAGAAACTGTTGTGTTATCATGTACATACAAACCAACTCCATTTGCCGTCTGTTTTGATATTCATATAGTCATTTTGCTAAAATATCTTAATTAAAACGGTCGTGTCACGGTTCACTGAGCACAATGAGGTCATAATACAATTGCTCAAGGGCTCCGGCCCCTAGGTCTTGTATTGGGTCCCGCACCTACTAGGGCCGGCCCTGTGCACTGATATTCCCATCCAATCTCCAGGACATAACGATGCTGAAGTTTGCAAAGCAATAACATTTTTTCATCATTTTTTTGTGAGTTCACACAATTTCAGGCCGCCCATAGAAAGATATACATCTACTGTACAGTACTACCGTAAGAAAAGGACGTAGAAAACTACGGGTAGCCTTCGCAGGGGCGTACCGAGGTTAAACGGCGGGCGGCGCAAGAAACAAGTTTGGCCCCTCATGTTCGAACCTTAAGGTCTTTCGGGAGCTAATGCACAGTATTGAAGAAAATAGGCTTACTTCGACATTGTTGGGACACTTCGGTGCCCCCAGTGATTCGGCGCCCGGGGCAGTGTGTCCCCCTCGTTACGCCTCTGATCCTTCGTACTGTTTGGTCAAACCAAACAAGCAAAAAATCACTGCTCTAGTGCTCTCTTTCGATTTTGAATGACAACAAGTACAAAAGAAGTTGCATCCTCGTGCAACTACAAACATGAAACCTTGACCTAGGCCAGCTATGTCCAACCCGCGGCCCGATTGAAGGTTTCGTTGTTGCGTATGTACAACATTAATAAAAACCTGTGTTTCTTTTGATAATCCTAAATTGGACGTTTTTGGTTCAGTGTTTCTCGGTACCACTTTATCACGTCTGGATTGCGTATAGGCAGATTTCCATGTGTCCACTGAGGTGCAAAACTCATTTCTAGTTTTCTGATTTCTACCCCTGTTGTTCTATTTGCACTAAACTGAGTCCTATTTTTGTGGTTCTACTGGCACTTTAAACTCGCACATGGCATCACAGTTATTGAGCGATTAGAGGTGCCAAAAAGTCGTTATCGTTGCTGATAGGATTCGAACGCTTTCACTAGCTTAAGTTTATTTTTAGTTTGCTGAGAATAACGCAAGACATTCAATGTGCAGCCCTCATTAGAAGAGTGACTTAACTTTTGGCCCAGCAGTGCATTTCGTTTGGACATAGCTGACCTAGGCCCACGAAAGCAGGAATCTGAAGCACAACAACAGACGGTTTGACGTCGATGACTCAGCAGATTGCGTTTCAGAAAGCAAGATTCTGCCAAAACACCAATCCAGGATTAGCCTACCTCAATCCTGGACTGCAAGCTCCATGGCTGAGTGAGCCGGAATTGGCTCAATCCAGCTTTCTCAAATGAAATGTTTTCTGTGCCTCTATGCAGGATCGGCCTGATCCGAGAGTTACCGTTGATCTTGATCCACCTTTCTGAATACCAGCCTCACATTCCTGAGAAAGTGGACACGTAAATTTGCAGTGAAAAATGATGCTTCAGAAATGGAAAATGTGCTTTCAGTAGCTTCAATGTCGAGTATAACCAGAGTTTACATTTGCAGATGTAGATATTTCGATAGGGTAAACCTTGGTGCTGCCGAAAACATTCGTCTTGCGGTTTCTCTTCAATGAACATTTAATTGAAAAAAATCTTGGAGACATGACGTCTTGCTATGTACATGGTGGGCAACAAAGAAAACCAAACTCTGCAACAATTTTTTCTTTCTCTCATGAAGACTACCAGAGGTAACAGTCAGTTGTGTTACTTCGAATACCGATTTTCTGTGATGATTACTCTCATCGCACTGTTGGAAAAACTTTAAACGTTGGGATACAAGTGAAAAATATAAGTAACAAAAAAGCCCGAGGAAAGATCCAGATTTTAAATTAAGTGTTGCCCGTGGGGCAAAAATCCCGCGGAAAGATCCAGATTTTAAGTCGAGTGTTGCCCCTGGGGCAAAAATCTAAAAATATGTTAAGAGAAAAATAGTTTGCTGTTTATTTTACCTTTTGACCACGCCAGTTCCCCCGCTCCTGGTATGCATTTTATTCAGGCCCTGTTGTTCCACAAGCAAGCATTACGGTTTTTAAAGGGTATTGTCAATCTTCTGTGGGTAGCCAGCGAGTTGTCTAACCCGCAGAGCTTGACACATGCAGCTCTGGCCCGTGGACCATTCTGGTTATATGCATTTGGCCCGGCAGTGCTGCATGGTTGAACACACCTGGCTCAAGCAATTAAATTTTCTTGTGAAGGCCTACGAACGAGCTTCAAGAAGAAAACATTGAATCGTTGACTGAGGAACAAGCAACCATAGCCAGTGAGCCTATACTTGGAGTCCGCAACAACACTCCACGTGGATATGAAAATGCCTCCTCAGTTGGTGATCGCTTCAGCTGGCAGCCGTCTCGAAGAACTTCAACCTCTTTTGGAGAACTTTTCTCGCCGTCAGTTTACTGTAATAATCACTTGCAAGGTCCAAGGATTCGCTTCCATGAAGAACAGCTCAGAATCCCGCCTAGGAATCATTCGGTTAAACTTGACCTGCAATCTCATTACGGTCATGCAAGTGGGACAGATGAAACGGCTATTAAACGGGTACATGGCCAGTTTTGGGCAGGCAGGTGTGGAAGCCTTGAACAAAGCGTATCGGGGAGTGACTGTTACTGCTATGAAAAAGAGCAAAGAACTGGAGAAGTCAACTTCAGACCGTCCATTGCAGAAATCAATCGTCTCGATGCTTCCACTTCTGACCAAGAACCACTGGTCCAAACCGAAACTCAAAGATTCCCTGGCAAAACCATAGACTCAAAACCACACGGTATGTAACCGAGTAAAAGGTTTGAAAACTTTCTACAACTTCTGAAAACGTTTCCTTGTGCTTTGTGATCTGCAATCATATGTTGCATTTTAACTCTTTAGCAGACAATAGTTTTGAAACAACCCATTTTTGCTGTAAAAAAACGTTTTTGGCAAAAAGTCCACTTGTTCACTGATCAGCAATACTGTGATAATAACGCTTTTCATACATCTTTTATCATGGCGATGTCATAATTAATGGCTAGCTGAACATGAAAAAAGCAATTTGGTCAAAAAAGCCTTCGGCACCTTTTCCATTTTTTCTGATGCAGGGTGTTTTGTAAAGGGCGTCATTTCTTTAAAAACTTGCAACTGCAATGCCGGGTTTCACAAAATACCGTATACCATATTCGTATTAAGCACATTCTCAGTTTTTAAAATCTAAGTAAGTTTTTTTTAATCTTAATAAAATCTAAAAAAACAAAATCTAAATAAGTACACTTCACTGGAAAGATTTACTCCCGACTGCAAAGCATTCGTCAACAAGGTATGAAGATCAGCAGTGGGTAATGCAAACCAGAAAAAATTATTAGTGAGACCTAATATTGCTGTAGAGCCGGTAAAACCTCCAGTAACCTCCAAAAAATTTTTGCTTTACCTATATTTTTTGTAATCCAAAACGTTTTCACTTCAAATATATTTTCTGCCTAAACACCTTTCAAACAATTACTTTTTTGCGGAAGCGTACTTTTCCTTTCATCTTATCTCTTCTCTTTATTTTTGTTTTGTCATTTTGAATGTAGTTTGGTCGTATAGTGCATATATTCAATTAATTTTAGATCTACATTTTTGCTATTTCTGTATGTACGATTGACTTCAGTTGAATGTTTTATACTTGGCTTCAGTCAGGAAAGGTTTCCTATTTGGTTCACTTTTTTGCTATTCTAACAGAGGCTAAAACTCTTTTGGCACAGAATTTTACAGTAACAACTGAGCAGATGGGATGAAAGCTTTTTATTTATGCTGCTAATAACGCTTAACATAAAACCTGCAAAACAGGGTTTGTACGTTTTGGCACGAACGAGCGCTAAGAACGTTGGATGCTAAATTTGATTTTGAAGATGGTTTTGAATTGATCGCCGTATCAAAGCCGAAAAACATGCTAAAATCATAACGAGGAGAGTCACATGGTCCAAAAACTGTAGAGTTACACAGAAAATCACCTGTTCAGTTTACGTCATTGAATTGAATTATAGACGGTCTTACTTGGAACAAAAAACAGAATGTTGACAAGCGGGAAAAGGCCCCCAGAGTTGCTCAGTAAAACGTAGCTGTCACCTTACTGTTATATTATGCAGACTTTCAAGACGCAAGCTAAGCTATGACGCACTACTAGTACTACCTACTGCTTTACTTAACCCTGTTAACAATACACTTACTTCAAACTAAGTTTAAAAAAAATCAAGATAACAAGCAATTCGCACGCTCATAACAAGCTTCGAGTCAGACCATGGGGCTAAGACAGTACTATCGTAAGACTGGTACTTATAAATTTTCTTTTGCATTTCGTCTTTTGTATAACATTTCGACTGTTATGCGCTTTTATGCGAAATCGGAGTCAAATTGATTGAAATCGGGGTCAAATTGATCGTCTCTTTTACTATGCTACAAAAAAGAAAGCGAAATTGATTCCACAAAATTGATTTCTCCACCAAAAAATTAAATGAACGAAAAAAGGTCAATTTTCAAACACTAGATAAGAGATTTTTTGTCAAATAGGAGCCAATTTTTTTTGTTTTCCATTACAATGCTACAAAAAAGACAAAAGTATTGTCGAGACCTATTGATGCGAACAGTTACACGCAAGTTCGCTAGGCTTTATTTAACAAGAAAACTCAGCGATAACCTGAATATGCATGAAAGCGAACGATTATCAACAGGCATCAGAGTTAGTACACCGCAGACGACCTGAAACTAAGAAATGACTGGCACCGATCACGTCGCTCTGAGACAGCACGTGAGTCGTAATAAGGTAACCATAGCGACGCGACAGCTAAAGGCAGGGACGCCCAGGACGCGACTCAGAAATGCGCTACATTCACCCCAACGAAAAAAATCGAACAAGTGGCACAACTAAACCATACCGTCCCCATATCTGTCCGGGGGTCTACGAATTCGAGTAGACCGGCGCAAAGGCACATGTCGGGGAGACGTTGCAGGGCTATCAGCCGGCGCCATGTCAACTGCCATCCACAACCAAGTCGGAGTCCATGGTGTCGGTAGACAGTCCAACGCACATGGTCAAAAACCCCGCCAGGGGGAGTATCAACAAGCCCGACAGGAGATTCTGGGAGCGGCGCAAGATCCGACGAAGAGACGGAACTTTCCCTCCAGTCCGAAATGCGCACTCCAGCGTAGGACGGGTTCGCTTCTACTAGTTCAAGTTCATCGATCATCTTTCCTTCGCACGAAACGCCGCAGCAGAACAGGTCCTGGGGTGAGAAGCCACGAGGGAAGTGACGTCCCAGTTATCGCCCTTCTGGAAAACTGAAACAAACGTTCATGAGGCATTTCAATAGTTGCGAGACAGACCAGGGATCTTACAGCAAGCAACGCCTCTGGCAAAGCCATTTCCCATCGGTCTACAGGCAGTTTTTTGTCACGAAGCAGCAGTTTGACAGTTCGCTACACGGTTTGATTGGCTCGCTCGCATTGACTGTTTCCTTTGGGGTGGTACGGCGCCGAAGTACTAAAGTTTAGTTAGTAACTAAACGCAATTTCCCTTTCATTTAGGAAGGCTCTCGTTTCTTGGCTGACGAACGAAGCACCTCGGTCGCTGTGAACACAGCTCGGAAAACCTAGAATACAGAACAAAGACGACAGACATTCGACAACAGTGGACGAGCTCGCATTTTTACACGGGAAGACAAAAGGGAAACGCGAGTATTCGTCGATAACTATGAGAAGATACAGTCTGGGACCTCTAAGAGGTCCTTTGAAATCGACGCTTAGGCGATCCTAGGGGCGTACAGCTTGTACGAGTGTCTACGAGGGCGCCCTGAAGAAAGAAGGTTTTACCTTTCCACATGTTCTACAGTTGCGACAAACTTTCCTAGTCTCCTCGCAAAACTAGGGTAAGGGGGCCCACCTTGGCAGAAAAATTAGATATCCACTTTGAATGGTATGAGAATATACCAAACGCGCGTTTGAGTTCCTTTAGATTCGTATGCGGCGGAAGGTCGAGCAAAGGTTGCAGCCGATCGGGATCAGGTTCGACTTTGTTGAAAGAAATTTTATACCCAAGCATGGCAAGTGTGGTTACGCGAATCTGCGAGTTTTCTTTGTTCAGCGTCAGGCAACAGTCAGCCGCAGCGGCAAGCAATTCAGATTTTTATCATGTTCAGCGACAGTTACACCAGTAACAGTTATATCGTCTAAGTAAGCGTAGACCTTTTGCAAGTTGTAAGTCGTTATGAAACAATCGATGACCCGTTGGAATGCAGACATACCATTCGTTACGCCAAAAGGAAGGCGCTTATACTGGAACAGTTTGCCACCAGCTTCGAATGCCGTGTAGTGTTTTTCTTCAGACTGAAGAGGAATTTGATGATACGCTGAACGTAAATCTAGGGAGTTTTAATACTTGTCCTGGGCCACATTATTCACGAGATCTTCGATGTTGGTCAAGGGGTACGCGTCCAGCAGTGTGAAACGATTTACAGTCGCAGAATAGTCGACAACTATCCTTTTCTTTCTTTCTTGGTTGGTTGACGACGAGAACCTGGGCTCTCCAGGGCGATCGTGCAGGTTTGATGATATCTGCCTCAAGCAGGCGTTTTATTTCATTGTTGATAAACAGAGTATCTTCTTGATTGTAGCGCCGACTACGACTTGCAATGGATTTGCATTGCGGTAGCAAGTATTCGAATAGTCTCGATGGATCTAACTTAGCAGTGGCAACCGCGAGCTGACCAGGAAGATCGGACGTGGAACCAGGGATTACTATAGCCCTTTCGGGACCTTGCATTTCGAAGGTGACCGAGCTATGTTGCTTGAGAAACTCTTGACCGACAATTACGTCCGCGCACAGATTGTTGATGACACTGAAAGCAACATCGGGATACGATCGATCAAGGAGGTTCAACATGCCACGAGCTTTACCAAACATCTCCACAGTAACCTCGGAGGAAGCCATAGCAATCGGAGCAGATTCCCCAGATAAAGGTAACGCCAACCTCTCTGCAATAGTCTTGTCTACGGAGTTTTCCGAGGCCCCAGAGTCGATCAGCACTTCATCGGCGACTCCTTGTAATGAACCGCTAACGACAGAAGATCCTCTAGGCCGCGCGGGGCACTAGCGAGATAAGGGCGATGCAACGAATGATAATCGACAACTGATTGCTCGGTTTTGACGAGAGATTCTCTAGCCATCTGGCCATCTGCCGGACCAAGGGCGTTGGCAGAAGTGGCGCTTTCAATTCGGCGTCCGGAGTTGCAAACACGGGCAAAATGTCCCTTTTTGCCGCACGTAAAGCAAATGCTTTCTTTTGCAGGACACAAACCTCTAGCATGACTTCTTTTTCCACAATAGAAACAAAGACGGTTGTCGGCGTTAGCTCGGCGTCGTGAGGAAGACGCTACACAATTGGTTAGCGACGGTTCGGCTGGTCTGTCCTTACACTGACTAGTCGACTCGGAGGCGACAGCATTACGGGATTACATACTGGCAATAGCCGTAGCCTGACTAACGTGCTGGCCGATTGACAACGACTGACGTTGTGCTCTATCCAAGCAATCAGCAAGCTTGTACGAGGTTCAAGTTGTCCTTTTCTAGTAAGCGCTGACGGATTCCTGATGATGAAAGACCGTTAATAAAGGAGTCGCGGGCCAGTTCCTCTCTGTACTCGTCGGTCAAGACGTCCAGGAATGAACAATCTTTCGCAAGAGTTTTCAAAGCTTGCAGGAACTCTTGAGATAGTTTCTCCAGCGGCTTGCTAACGGCTAACAAGCAGGTGCCGAGCGCAAACATTAGTTTTCTTCTTAACGTAGAGGTTTTTAAGAATGCGCATAATGTCCTCGTAAGTTCCAGCTTCCTCGACATGCGGAAAGATGGAAGGGGACAGGCATCCGATAATCACACGTTTTCTGTTTACCTCTGGATCGTCAGCCCCGCGGAGTTCACGCAAACTATCGATGAAATCTTCAACAGTCCTGAGCCAAAACGAAAAAGTTCTAGCAGCATCAGGCGCTTAAGGTTCGGCCGATAACTCCCGTGGCCTGAACAGGTATTTACCCATTTTTTGTTAAATAAATCCTAGCGAACTTGTGTGTGACTGTTCGCATCAATAGGTCTCGACAATTTATTTAACATTCTGATCAATTAAGAAAGATGAGAAACTTTGTTCACACAAGCATGTAGTGCAAAGCTGTGAAGAATTTCAGTAGCCACCTTCGAAACTCGTTCATGTTCCTCTTCAGTAGAAATTCAAAACTTATCAAATGGGACAACGTTGAATTTTAATCTCAGAGTTTTGTCACTTCGTATTTCAAGAAAGTTTTGTCTAGCAGGCAAGGATAGTTCTTGCGTCGACTGACAGTAGAACATTAGCCGAAAAAGGATTTCGGATCCAATCATACTGTTCCATATTAATGGTGAAAAAGTAATGGTCATATTTCTGATGTAACAAAGTTAATTGTACTTGGGTCAAACCCAGAGCCGTATCAGCCGCACTCCATACCCCCCAATTGGGGGGGCCCACGCTGTCACAGGGGGCCCAAAATTCCAGTCTCGTCACCACTTAGCACCCTGGAGAGAGAGAGAGTCTCCCCCAAATTGAAATATGAAGCACTAGAAATCAGTGAAGTTAGGGGGCCCTTTGAAAGAAAAGTGCATTTTGGGCCCCTTTGAAAGCAAGGTATTTTC
>JGI24158J21664_10009865_pt1 | contig 12747 bp, 8 predicted proteins | sample Ectturendosymbi3_FD_21664 | JGI IMG/M metagenome (IMG submission 21664) | reverse complement strand
TCTCTGGTGTTATGCAATAAAAATCGGAAAATGTTCCGAAAATAAACAAATTTTCATATCCGAACGTCATGAACTTCTATTCCATAAGCATCTGCAATTTTCGAACACAATACGGCATGGATTTTGCACAGACTGCCAACAAAGGTTGTTGGCGGCAATTCAGTTTTCTTCGTGTAGTTTTTATGTTACTTCTAGGCCTGCCCCACGCGTTTTTTTGGCGTGGACCTGTGTTTGTTTTGGGAATAATAAAACTTTTCCGACATTCAACTAGTTACTTTTTAGGTTAGATTAGTTTGAGCACAATTTCGGAATTGTTTTGAAGGCCGCTTCTGCTCCGGAAACGTTCCAGTAAGCCTGGGTAATGGTGAGAATGTAATTTAGCCAAAATGTGTATGGTTATTAACCGTGTATGAGCAGTTGGGTCTTCACTGATATGCAGTCAGTACACATCCGGATGAACTCGTCTTTGAGACCCCCCTAAAAAAATCCTGGATCCGCCTATGAAGAGTGTAATGTAAATGATTGCAATCATGGTGATGCAACTTGTTCCCCAAACTGTCAGTGGGTAGTTACTGCTTAGGAGGGACTAAGCAAACAATTACTGATGTTTTGATGCTTTCTGAAGTATTAATAATTTAATTTGTAAGTCACGATAACGATTGGAGATCGAGGCAAGCCAAGAGAAAGTGATCAACGACAATCCAATCAGGTCCATACGATACGCTTAGCTGCAAATACTATAAGGAAACCCAATGAAACAATTAGATTATAATATTTGAGTATTGGCCATATTTGTGAAATTCCATTCAGACGCAAGATGTAGCGACAAAGAGGCCGATGATACCCCACGTGCGCCAAAAATGATGTTAAAACCCATTTAGGCAAAGCACACCACATAGTTTTCTGCATACCTTTGCATGAATTTAGTACGGTTTGGTTAAGATCAACATTTCAGATATTCTTTAAATAGCAAAACTTTTCAGCTTTCTTGAGATGTCTGTTTGTGCTACAGTAACATCTAGGCAGAAACACCGTTGTTCATCTCTAAAGACTGGGGCTTCATGAGCATGGATAGAAGGTTTCTCTTCATGTTGTTGTCACCTGGGGCGCAGTGCTAAAAAAAGAAGTGTGGGAATGCACCAAAAAACTAACCATTTTTAGCAGCACTTCAAACTCATTGTTAAGTTAGTATTTAATGAATTATTCGCTTTCATTGCACTATAAAGGAAAATATTCAGTTTTTTTCCACACACGCAACCTGCCTGGGAGCTACACACAAGAAATCGCAGTAAAAATACACATCTTCATATCAGGTTACTATAAAAAAAGTGTATGATCGCGTTCCCGCCCCATTACACTCCTTGTTGTCACACACATCAACAGGTAATTGTCTAGATACATGAACGTCTTTGGGAGAGTTTCATCCTTTTACTCTGACAACAGAGGCAGCTGACTAAAAATGCTGACGCAGATTTCCACCAGAGCGGAAGTTTTGAAAAGAGACACAAAAAATAGAGCAACATTAAATGTTTCCTAGCGACGGAAAAGCATTCTTTACCACATAAATGATAGCTTCTACAGAACCGTCGCCAGAAAGTCTTCAAAAGAGGGGCATCACTTCTGTGCAGGGTGCTTGACATTCTAAAATTTGACAAACTCAACCAATTTATAGTGTTTCATACTTCAATTTGGGGAGAATTCGAGCTTTGTTTTGGGGTCTAAGCCCAACAAAGCCCCCGTGGCGACGGGACTGATGCTACCTTTCATAACTTCCTATCAAAAACGTTGCGTCAGGCAAGTGGATTAAAACTCAGTAAATATTGGCAAATCCAGAACTATGCAACTTTGACGAGGTTGACCCAATCCAGCTGACAAAGGCAGTAACTACGTCGAGGTTGTGTTGTGTGAGAAGGGCAGAAGCCCGATATTAAACTTTGTTGAAGAAAAAATTTTTTATTGCTATTGTGATGCGCGTCAACACTCTTTGCGAGTGTATCCGTTTGTACCACAAAGAAGGCAATGCAATGCAACGATCAACTGGAACTGAACCTAACATTACCTTTGGACGAGATAGTGTATGTGCAGGGAAAACGGGCTAAATTGGCTGAGGGCAGTTTTTCTTTACATTGTTTTTGTTTCTTAAGTTGCGGTTGGTAATTGTAAGTGAGGTAACGATTTTGAGACGTTTTCCTTCAAATCATTTGTTATATTAAATAAATCCCGAGCACCTCAATCTTAAATTGAAACAGAAAAAACATTTGGTTTCAAAATTCTTTATGTGGAGAAGCTTGATCCTACTTAGGGTAAACTAGATTTTAATACATGTAGAAAAAAACTAAACGAAGTCTTTTCCATGACTTACACATTAGATTTGTGCAAAACGTCTTGAGTGTTTGCAGGAAAATAGTTGACTACAGCAGCTTGTTTGTATGAACAAACTGTTTAATTTTTAGTAACACTGGGAAGACAGCAAAACAGATCGATGAAACTCAAACGAAAAATTGCTTTGAAGATTCAAGTGAGTTTATGTTGCTGCTGCCTTGTTTAAAAGTGCAACTGAGCAAGTTATAAATATTTCAACAAGGTTGATGAAGGTTTTCTGAAATAATTGTTTTTATATAGCCGAAGACTAAACTCGGTGTGAAATTGTAAGGAGTACAGTTTCTAGTCATATTGGTACAAAATTCAAAACGGCAAGAAACAAAAAGACGGAATTTCGCCCGACTCTAAACCACTGCTCAGGAAAGTATGGTTATGTCCAGGGTTGGACGACTTACGTGACCTCAGATTAATTCCAATCATTCTTTCAAGTTTTTCCATTACCTTGCCATTACAATTACGCTGTTTTGAAAATATAAATTCAGTCACAATTACTTCAACATCTAAATCATTACAAATAGCCGTTGTAACTTACAAACTTACATTGTAATAGATTAAAAATTTTATTCACTTTCAATTATTATATTGTTTTGCAAATCAAAGCTTGAACGTGAATACTGTTACAAAATTTTGTTGCCGTAAAATTATAAATTGCTTGTACTGCAAGGTGACATTTTCTATGTGTATAATCCATAGCAGCAAAACTAGTTCTTAAACTTTAGCATTCCCTCAAACCTAAACCAAGCGCTACCTCAACAAACAACAACTTCGAAGAAAAGCACTTTAAACGCCAACGAGGCGGAAAAACTAGTAATAAAAATGGAAGTGCCCTCTGCCTTGTGTACAGCACCTCGTTGTTTAACCTTACCCTTGTGTACAGCACAATAGCACCGCCGATGCTTAAGACACCATTCCATAGTCACACGAAAAAGTACATTGCCATTGACTCTGCAAAATTGGAGGAGGTTACATGGAAAGTGTTTCACTGGTTTTGTTTATTCATTTGTTCGAGCTCTTTGAAGCGTTTGAAAGCAAAATGCAATGTAATTTGGTTCAACATTTTAGAAAATTACAATTACATGAAGACAAAAGGTCTCAATTATAACTGTAGTACAACCTGTATGAAATTGTGTAATTAAATACATTCACCTCTGTTACAAAGAATAATTGATCCAACTCTGACAAAAATAAGGAAAAACATATTTAAATATATAACTTTTTTATTAGTTAATTTAGCATATCAATTTCACAATTACCTTCTGAACATAGTTTGTACAATCATTTGTTTTCTTGACATTCTTACATGTTGTTATTGTCAACAGATACAGCACTGCTCTCAACAACGTTTCTCACAGAAAGTGGTAAGAAGAGAGATGATAAGATGGAAAAGAAACATTCAGAAAAAAAAGTGGAAATGCCCTAACTGCTTGTATCAATTCTACAACGACATGCTATTAAAAAATCACCAGAAGAAACGCTGCTATAGAACGTGTTGCAAGTGCAAAGGACGTGCTACACATTTGTGGACAAACCTTTATACAAATCCCATGGAAACCCCGTTTTTCTGTCTTAAATGCCTCTATGCAGCAGACTTTACTTACAGGATTTTGGAACTGGTAGGCGAGGGAATTATTCCAGAGTAGACAACTGAAACTGCGGATATGGTATGGAGTAACTTCACGAAGTCGTGTATCAAAAACTAAAGATTAAATTTGGACTGCTAACTCGTATGAACGACGTTCATAATAGATTGAAAAAATCAAGTGGACCGAAACACAAACTGGTGACATCTGAAACAGAACGGTGTTTTTCGGATTGACGGGCAAAACAACTGTTATGTCGAATGCACTCAGCATAGTAGGCTCACTGAAACTTTGTTAATTTCTGTCACAACATTTGTTGACCTACTTTCAACCGTGGAAGCGGTACTTGTAGATCATTGTGAAGTGCAAGCTCATCAAGTCACTAGATACAGAGTCTAGGTATGTGTCATAAAAACAAAGAGCTCTTCAGGAGAACTACTGCGAATTTGGTTATTATCAATCAACTTTTCGGCAGTGTGCAACTGCCGGACTTCATCGGGGCAAAACATTCGCAATAAAAGCAGGTGAGCATCTTGGCACAAGTCACATCAAAACAGCACTGAAGGCAACGAGCAGGACGTCCCGATGAGTTACTATGTACAAGCGAACCATGCCACGGTGCCAAAGAACAAGACATCGACAGTAAAGTGTAAGCAAAAACCTATAAAAACAGTTGCAATCTGGAGAACCCTGCAAGGACTCAAATCAAGTAACAGAACCGCTGAGCAATGAAAGCGGCAGCTCAATACCTTAAGTAAATATGCAGACTCTAATTTAATTCCCGGATTTTCTAAATATATGAAAAAAGGTTTGCGTTACTTTTCATTCACAGTGGGTCGCTAATGGTTCATATGAAAAAGTTCAAGAAAACGTTGTTTCTAGAAGTGAGTCTCACCTTTTTTACTTTCACATTTGGTTCAGTCCATTTTGTGATCGCTTTCAAAAATTGCTCGTGTAAGATCAATTTCTCTGAACGATTGTACCGTACGTTTGACTGATATTTGCTTCACCGGACTCCGAAACTAAGTTGCGTCTTTCCTGTACAGGAAAAATTATAACCTTTGCAAAGTTGTGATAGACAGCGCCTAAACGTTGTTTCAAGTATTACAGGATCTTTATGAGAAATAAGAATGTAGCCAATTTTCAGCGCTGGGTTTGCAAAGGTTTCATATCTGTGATAAGCATTGCTTCGGCTTTTCTGTGAGACCTGGAGAGTCGGCAACAACAGCAACCCCTTTTGTTACACTCTGAAAGTTTTAATCACGTTTACTGTCACGACGCGAGATCCTAACAGGATATGCGCTGTGTTACAAAGCGGATTTTGTACGTTTTTCTTCTGTAACGTGTTCGTCCGTGCAATCCGTTAAAGCTGTAGCACGATTAAACAAGTGCAATGACTACAGACCGCTTGTACTGCAAAGCGTGTTCTGAACGAAAGTACCAGTTGCTATAATAGATTTTCCGTATACTGCATCACCACGAAAATCAAAAGCAAAACCACGCATGTAGATTGGTGTCCAGGAATACAAGAGTTATTCAATTCCTTCTGCATAGTAAACTTAATGGTGGTTTCAATGTTGTTTATGATCTGGAAAACTCCTGAACCTTCGACTGTTTTGTTATGACGAAATTATTGTGAGTATATCTTCTCCGAACTCTAAGTGAAACAGAAAATGAGTCGAGTACCCTCTCTTCCATTACTACTTCCATCCAGGAGCATAACGAGGTTAGATGGCGCCCGGGGCAAGAAGCAAGTTTGGCCCCCTATGTTCGAACCTGAGGTCTTTTGGAAGTAAATGCACTGTACTGAGGCAAGTATTTGCGACATTGTTGAGACTTTTCGGCATCCCCCAGTGATATGGCGCCCCCATAGCGATTCGGGGCCCGAGGAAATGTGCCCCCTTGCCCCCTCCCGTTGCGCCCCTGCTTCTATGATTATAAAAACACTGAAGAACCCGTTGTCGTGCCAAAAATCCGTTTTAATTTACTGGCAGAGATTTTTCGTTTGTGTGAACTAAAGACTTTTTGATTTGCCTGTTACTTTTTACGACGCAGGCCAAGTACGCTGAGCTATGAACAGGAGTCGAGCAAACACTGTAACCGTATCTGTAACGGCGGTATTGTGACGTGTACGTGAGGCTACGTTACGTCATTTTATTATTGCTGCGCTCAGCAGACAACCATTGCCGCAGTGCCTGCAAATAAATCTTACAATGTTTTCATTGTGACTTTGCCCACGAAAGTAAGAGGATCAAAACAAAAAGATCAGGAATTCTGACTTCTGTCAATACAGAAGCGTTTATTGACTTCGTTGGGCCTAATCACAACACCACGGTGGCCGAATTATCCAAGCAAAAAGCTGTGACTTTGATTAAACATGATTTTGCTTTTCATGTTAATTAGGAAGAACGATTTTATACCAGGTTCGGAAACTGAAAACAGACTTTTGTCATAGTCTTGCTCGTACATTGGTTATGCTTGATGCCTGCAACAGAATCTATATGATGAACGCTAGCGCGTGATGTATCAATTTACAAAAGCGAGTTTTAAAGTCGCTGTTGTAGAAGATGTTTTTTATATGAACGAATTGAATATTTCAGAAACTATCTTTGCTTTTATTTGAATCTTTTTAGGGATATTTCCGGTATGATGCTATTGTTTGCGAATGATAAAAAAGGCTACTGTAACAACTATGGAACATTGGTTGTTTGACATTAACAAAAAATTGTTTTTGTCATTATATGGTTTGTGACATGAACGTCGCATTGTATGTGACACAGGGGCGACTCCAGGTCAACCAGTGCCGCCACAGGTTTCTCTGAAAAATCACTAGATTCACAAAAAAATTCATTAGATCGGAAAAAAATCACTAGAATTAAAATTTTTGTTGCAAAATTCGCATGTTTGCTTGAAATGTTATTTACTTTATTGCCTGAAAAGCTTTACATCATTTGCAAGTTTGTTAAACTAAATCAAGCTGAAGCCAGGAAAATCTCGTGTCAACAATCTTCAGGCTTATCTCAAAAGCTGAAAAAGACACCACTCACGGAGTATTTTAGACCTATCAACCTAACATTTATTTACTTATTTCTACTGCAGTATTCATGCAAAGAAATAAAAATACTTTCATCGCCAATAATGCAGAAATAAACAACACGGAAGTGAAAACAATGAGAAACTCAAATTAGAAAGATCTATTCATTCTGTTGGTGCAAATCTTCAAACAACAATTCACATAATCAATCATTGACGGATTAAAAAAAGTGAAATTAATTTTAAAAAAGCTGAAAAGTTGAAAAGTTAGAAAAAAGACAACTGATCTTCTTCAAAAACATCCTTGCAAAAAATCACTAGATTGCAGTGAAAAATCACAAGATAACTAGATCTAGTGGACGATCATGGCACCATATTGAAGTGAACAGCGTAGCACCAGTGAGGTCAACAACGTCACTCGGGCTCAACACGCGATTTAAAAGGACGGAATGCAACAATCGTTCGAGGCTTGCGTCACTGCAATTTCCATTTGCTCTCATTCTGGCTGACATTATCGTTGCTCAGTGACGTTTGTTAGGTAACAATGAATAAAAAGTTCTCATAAGAATTCGTCCATTGTTGGGCAACGTACTTCACAGAGCAATGTTACGCTAGTTGGTCCTCTGCGTACGAGGCACATTCACATTAGCTTGAGTTATTCGACAATTTATCGTTCGTGCAAAGTATTCTCGAATGGGAATTGTCCATTAGATTGGAATTCAAGTCCAATGTTTCAAGCAAATCCATTGCTTCATCAAAACATTCAACCTGATATTAATTATTTTTAAAAAATACTTAAACGCAGAGGGCAGCTCAGGCTCTAACGGTTGAGCCCGAGCAAAGTGCGAGCGCAGTCAAGAGTACGTCTACTACGAACGATATTTTTTTATTCAGGTCACCCGCAACATGAACCCCAAAGACCTGACATGGAAAGAAAACTTATGAATAGTGACAAGACCCAATGAAAAGAGTCCGAGTTAAAAACCGTAATCAGTGAAGTTGGTGGTGGCGCAACAAATATACAAAGCAAGCTCACGTTCTACACTAAACTGCAAATCGTAATTGAAGACTAAGCCCGAGGACCCCGAGTTTCGGAGTCGCCACTGATGTAACAGGTAACTGAATACAACATAACTTTGAAATTGAGCCTTCCGGAATAAGCATGCAAGTTTAAATACGACTGAAAGGGCAGTTTGGACCACCATAACGAAAGCTTGCTCATCACTGACCTAAGCAAACCACTTTGTGCAGCTTTTTCAGTGCTGAATAAATACAGTACAAAACGTCAACTGCATCATTTTTACCCCTTTGTGGTGGTTTGGTTGCAGTTTTAGGAAAATCGGTTATCACATTACAACCACCGCTTTTTACATCCAAAATCCGCTGGTCCCAACGCGGGTGTATTAACCGGAGTTTACTAGAGCACTGGTTGGAAAAGCAAATAATTGCGAGAACTTAGGACAATAGGTGGGAGGTTTGCTCAGACGGGAACAAAAAAAGCGTGAATGGAAGGGAATGACGCACGTGACAAATTTGAAATAACATTTACTTCCATTTACAAAGTGCTGTTAATGTTTTTAATTATGTTTGTAACTTTTACAATTTGCACAGCAGAGTTGTAAATCGGGCGGGGCTTTTCGGGTCCGGCCGGGTTTCGTGACGGTTCGCGCTTAAGTTTGTCAAAATGAGCCAATTTCGGCCCTGCATACAAATTAAAAAAAATATTATTCAGAGTAATGAGTTTTTTTCGTTCGTGACGTAGATTTGTTGTGCTCACCGCGATGACTTCTGTGAGTGAAGTGATTGTGATTTTTCTTTAGCTAATTGTATAATTGCAAACACAGCTGCGTTCTTTTGTTCTCTGCTCGGATTAGTCTCACAGGCTTTGTGCGAAGGTGATAGCGGTGAGGAAATTAGCAAGCGATGGAGTTGCGTCGAAAAGATCACTCACTTTCTTTCCCACGATTTCGCTAGATTTAAGCACCAGGCAAGGATTATGATTTACTTTGAAGTGATAAAATGACAGGTGTTATGATTTCGACAATCAGTGTGTTTGAACATTTTTGTCGCCAGTTATTGTTGAAGCAATCACGTTGATTAAATCTTCAATAAAAAATGATTAAATGCGAATGATTTAGTCATCTTTACTTTGCTACACCACCAATAACCCGCAGTTGCGCATATCTTGATTCATTCGGTAAATTTGGCTTTCGGGATTACATCGGGCTACAAAAATGAATGTCGGGCCCGGATAGGGTTCGGGCTTCAAATCGAGGCCCGTTGACATCTCTGTTTCAGAGTCACCTCGAGGACCGGAGAAAACCTTGCAGCCGGACTCTTCCAGCTCGCGAGCCGTCGGACACCCCTACTTTGGAATGTTTGCGGGCGCCCATCACCGGGTGTGAAGCTTTCCCTTGCACCCAGCAGAGTATAAAGCTGGATGCACACGGCATGCGTCCTAAGCGTTTTTTGAGCGCATGCGCCTGATTTCGTGACGTCACGTCCTTTTCTGATGTGTCTGGTATGGTCTGCGTTCGAGTAGAACCTGTTTCTATATTGACGCATCAGACTCACTTCCACTCGAACGCAGACCATACCAGACGTATCAGAAAAGGATGTGACGTCACGAAATCAGACGCATGCGCCCAAAAAACTCACAGGACGCATGCCGTGTGCATCCAGCTTGAGGCAAGTGCTTTAACGGGATTCGAACCCAGCCTCCCTGCTGAACGTTGCACGTGAAACGTCCGTTGCACCTACCCATTACTGCCGAGCACGAGGCTGGACAGGCCGCCAGCGCAAGTACCACTTTTCAAATCTTCGATGTGACGCGACCGGGAGTCGAACTGTGCGACTTATCCTGTATCACTAAATTCAATAATGCAGTAGCAAATTACAGTCCTATTACCTGGGGAAGAGCAGTTTCATGTCACCTACAGCCAATGTCGGTAGTTTTGAAATGAACATTTTTGGAAATGAGGATTCCAAAGATAGAAGCATTTACAAAACGCAGAAAATTTTACACAAGATATGTACAACCTTGAAATAGATATGTTCATGCACAGATCAATAAACTACAGCTGACGATTATTTCACCGCTTAGATTTACCGATTTTAGTCGGGTGTTTAAGAAAGGGAGGGTTTGTGATGTGATATTTAGTCGTTGTGTGACGACAGGAAAAAGTTTTGTAAGGGTATTTATTGCAGGTTGGAAGCGACGTGTGGTTTTGTGTCCTCGGCACTCAATTGGTCGACCTCGGTAGACACTTTAGGTTTAAAAAGCGAATCGTGCTTAGAACGTTTTACAACTCAATATAGAAGACGTGTATTACTCCGGTATGAGGATAATCGTCGGTATTCTTCCCTTTCACTGTTCGTGTGCATCAACCGAGTTCAGTGATTCTGTTTTGTTGTTACCGCTTAAGCCGTTTCCTTCACGTTGTATTGTCTTTATTTCTTCCTTTATTTTTTTCTGCTTTCACTTCAAATTGGTCGCATTTTCTTGCATTGGACATTCGTACAATCCTCTGAGATATCTCTGATCGCCAACCGGATCGCTAACGTTGCAAATCGTGTAACTGTCGAACTTCACATGAATTTCCTTCTCATGATGTGTGAGTCACCGCATCGACTGAAAACCTGCTTTCCATGCGAGCGGTTGCAAGCATCGTTTTCAGCCTGTTTAGTGCTGTGACACATACTGTACTGCAGCGCTGCCCTATAGTCCAATACTTTTGTGAAGCGATCCTGCCTCGTAGTATGACCAGTGGCGTACCTAGGGCTTCCCGCGCCCGGGGGCAAAGGCAGTTTTGGCGCGCCCACCCAGTCCTTTCGTGGCAGCTTAGATGCGAAGAGTGAGTTGGGAGTCAAGCGGCGTCGAAAGCTAAATCGGACCCCGCATATACTGTAGTTGTTTATAGACCCGCCTGAAAATTGCATATGACTGTGACGTCACGCATTTGACGTCAAGACCTTTGAATCTTGGCAATCATTAACTGTCGTAGAGTCAAGAATCTAATCGTTTCGCGTGATGCTATCCCCACTTTGAATTTTAGGTCACAATCGAACACTCAAACTGTTGTATTGCGACATTCCCAACTGCAGTAATACATTCGAATTTTAGCAATTAGTGAAAGAAAAACCAAAAACTAGGCAAAAAGCTTTCATCTGCAAAAATCCTCAAGAATCTTAATGACAGAATTTTAATGGGACAAAAATCGTCTGACAAACACAAAATATAAGTGACCAGAGTTGCACCGTTGTTTTTTAAAGCACGATTTTACTGCCCGCACATGACTTACTGTTGTTCTCTACCGTTGTTAGTCATTTCACCAAGAGTTAGTTTTTAGTTGGAGAAATGTTTCAGCCATTAGCATCAACTAGTTAGATGTTTCAGTCATTAATTTATTTATTTGAATAAACGCCTTTCTAATTTTTGAGTAAACACTTATTTCATGAGTCAGTTCTTTCTGTCGCCACTAGAATTCTTGACGTCAGTCAGTTTGTTAAGATGTTATGATTTATAAGCTTGTGTTACGAAATTTTGATTGTAGTCTTGAGTTTGTTTTTTTTTCTCTGCTGTTACTTCAGCCTTTCAGCTTTTCACCCGTAAGCTTTGCTTGCAATTGTCAGGACTGAGGATGCGCAATTTTACGTGAAATCGATTTCCTATTAAAAATTTGCTGATCGATTCCTTGCTGACACCCATCGTGGAAAGTACATACTTGAATAGAGATATGTGCAACTTTGAATCATCGCAAAAAGACGAAAGCAGATGGCAGTCGACTGATTCCTCGAAAGCATACAGAAAGACTAGTGCTTTTAAGTGTTGTCTGAGCCTGTTTAAGATCCCAAATGCAGCGCACCCGCTTGTTCCTATTTCTCTCGTCAGGTCTTGTCACAATCACCGCTGGTGATAGCTGCAGGGCAGGATAGCCAACCTGTGACGCATGCGCCAAGTTTTGTGCGTTGGATGATACAAGTGGCGCATCTTCGTGATCGTAATAAAGCAAGGTAGCAAACCTCAGTATTTTATCGGCTTATTGTGTCGTACAAATCCCTTATGAGTTGTCTGTTTGCATCTTGAAACAAGCTGGTCATGAAATTCCGGAAGAAAAAACGAGCCACCTGAGGAAAAAGCTCTTTTTTGTGATAACAACTGGCTATTTGATCTGGAATTTTTAGTTAATGTTAATGACCATCTCAAATAATTTGAATATCAAACTTCAGAGCAAGAATCAATTGTTTCCTACCGTAATAAATCTTATCAATGCATTCGAGATGAAGTTAAAACTGTTAATTTCGCACTTAGAAAATGAGGATGTGAGCCAGTTTCCGTATATAAAGTAGCAGATTGAAGTTGCTGTTGATATTTGCAATTGAGAAAATGCACTGAAAAGAGAGCTATTGCAAGACGTTTTTGATATTGCTGAAGAAGAAGACTGGATCTTTGCATTGGTAAACCCATTTTTACTTAGTGAACAACAAAATATGAAAATGCCAATAACATACGAGGGGGAAATCATTCGCTTCAAAACAAATTCAATATTGAAAACGTAATTTGAAGGACTTTCCTTCAGTCCAGTCTCTGGTGTTTCTGATGTGATTCATTTCTGGAGATCCTTACCACGTCGAAATTTCCCAGAACTACGAAAATTTGCTCGAGTTATATTTCGTTTTGAAATAACGTTCACATGCGAAATAGCATTTTTGTCCATCAAGTTGATTAAAAGCAAAGCGAAGTCGACCGATT
>JGI24158J21664_10009864_pt1 | contig 12748 bp, 7 predicted proteins | sample Ectturendosymbi3_FD_21664 | JGI IMG/M metagenome (IMG submission 21664) | reverse complement strand
TTGAGCAACTTGCGCTTGCCCTGACAACATAGTTTGCCCTGATATTTCTTACTGTATTGAATATATTTTTATCATTCAGAATGTTTGAGCAACTTTGCGCTTGCTCTGAAAATCAGAGTGTGCCCTGAAATTATTTACTGTATTGAATATATCTTTTTATCATTCAGGATTTTTGAGCAACTAGCGCCTACTCTGGAAACAGAGTTTGCACTGAAATTTTTCACTGTTTTGAATATACTTTTTCATTCTGGATATTAGAGCAATTTGCGTTGGCCTTCAAAATCACCAGGGTTGTCCACGGGACATATTTATCTGTCCCATTCCCATCCCATAGCCATTTATGCCTGTCCCGTTCCATCCCATCCCATGGGACGTTTCCAATGGGATTCCCATAGGAATGACATTCCCATGGACAAACCTAGGGTTGTCCATGAGACTTATTTATCTGTCCCATTCCCATCCCACCCATAGAAATTTATGCCTGTCCCGTGGGATTCCCATAGGAATCCCATTCCCATGGACAAGCCTAAAAATCAGAGTTGCCTTGAAAATTTTCACTTGATTGAATACATTTTTTACCATTAAGGCTTTTTGAGCAACTTTCGCTTGCCCTGAAAAAAAAGTTTGCCCTGAAAATTTTCACTTGAATATACTTCTTCAGTCAAGATATTAGAGCAACTTTGTGCTTGTCCTGAAAAACAGTGTGCCCTGATTTCACTGTATTGAAATATATTTTTTATCATTTAAGATTTTTGAGTAACTTGCACTTGCCATGAAAAAGAGTTTGCCCTAAAATTTTTCACTGTACTGAATATACCTTTCACATTCGGGATTTTTTAACTACTTTGCACTTGCTCTGAAAAACAGAGTTTGCTCTGAAATTTTTTATTGCAATATCTTTATATTTCAGGATTTTTGAGCAACTTGCTCTTGCGCTGAATACAGAGTTTGCCCTGAAATGTTTCAGTGGATTGCATATACTGTTTACATTCAGGATTTTTGAGGAGCTTGCGCTTGCCCTGAAAAACAGAGTGTGTTCTAAATTCACTGTATTAAAGATACATTTTTTAACTTTCAGAAATTTTGAGGAACTTGCGCTTGCCCTGAAAAACAGAGTTTGCCCTGCGTTCACTGTATGGAATCTGCATTTTTAATTATTCAGAGTTTTGAAAAAATTGCGCTTGCCCTGAAAAACAGAGTTTGCCCTGAAATTTTTTCTGTATTTAAATATTTTTCATCTTTCAGGATTTTTGAACTACTTGCGCTTGCCCTGAAAACAGTTTGTCCTAATTTTTTCAGGCCAGGGGGGGCGGCCGCTCTCCCCGCCCCCCCGCCTCGTACGCCACTGAATTGGGGTGATCATGTACGGCGGTTCGTATGTGGTTAACCAACTTAATTTGTTCAAACATGCAATGGTGAGATTGCACTTCGCTCGTGTCCGCTCCTTTGACTGCAGACGAAGGTTGCGAAACTAAAAACCTTTGACTGCAGACGAAGGTTTGCGAAACTTCTACTGTGGGTGTTTGTTGCGTATCAATAACACCGCAATAAATCCTCAAATGTTCACTTCGAGTTACGGAAGTAGGCGTTTTTCCGCATGTGACCAGGCAGAGCTCCCACTGCGAGGTTTTTCCACTCAGATCTGCTTTTTTAGTCGACCTGGGTGTCTAGGTTTAATTATAAAAAATCTCGTGAAATCTGTGTTTTTTGAAGTGATGAATTCATCAGCAACTTCAATGTATTCAATAATATAAAGGTAACTTTATATGACAGTGTTTGCATGCGCACATCAGATGAGAAAGCACGCATATCGGATGAACCAGAACGTGTTCAATCGGTTTCAAGTCCTCATATAAGGTCATTGTCGGGGTTACATACATAATTTTTTTGTCTGTAATGCCAGCTGAAGAAACAAGTGAAACAAGGGTTAGGAGTGATTGTATAAATTTCGATGTTTCCTTATGCATACAAATTAAAACGTAAATTTCACTGAGGAAGAGAGCATTAGGAATATATTTTGTGGGATTTTAGATCTCGCTACAGTTCAAGATTGCGCAAAATTTCCTAGTGTAATAACAAATGTACTCCTAAAATTATTGAGAGATATCATCAACGGAGTATGTTACCAACGTTATGAAAAACGTCTTGAGCGACAAAGCAGGTCTTCCAATGAGAAAAAAATTTCAAAGAGGAACTATAATTAAATCAGTATTCGATTATCGTTTCAAATCAAATAAGCACACTCATATTTTTTGTTCCTAACATACATTCTTTGTTATTATTCAGAGCCGTTGCCAGGATTTCGCAGCAGGGGGCACCAAAAACCGCAAGGGGTACAACATTTTTTAAATACAATATTGGATGTATACAGCTACCGGAGGACCAAACATGAAATGGGGTGCCAGATTTTAAATGGGGGTCAGGGAACCACTGAACCCCGCTGGCGACGGCCCTGTTTTTATTGTACGAATACGGGTTCCTTTTGGTGTGCAATCTGGGTTTATTTGAAATCACTGAATACGAGCCCTGCACGTGACTGTTGAACACAGACATCTTGGCAGGCAATGCGGCGAGACAGTGGCACTGCTGATAGCGGGAAGCCACGTATGGTAATATACTGTGTAAAAAGAAGCATGAGTAAATATGTAGCAGTGCTTCCACAAGTTAGAAAAATCCATTGTTAGTGCGAGACAGAGACTGCGATCAACGTGGCGGGGTGAATAGCTTATCAAATGACTCTTATCCAGGCTTCTTTTCATGTAGCATAAAAATGCGTAGCTTGTGGTTAGATTGCGTCTATGCAAACTTGTGGGCAAAGATGAGCATTGGACTGGACTCGGATTGGACTGGCTTCGGACTATAGCAAATTTTGTTGAATTTCGATTGGATCCGAACTGTAAATCTCTTCAAAATTCATAATCCGGACCGGATTTAGACTGAGTTTAATGGAAAAGAAATGCGGCATTTTTGTTGTGAAAAGGCCACATTTTTCAAATTTTTTGGACTTGGACTTTACAGTTGAAAAAAATTTTTGGACTGTGATTGAACTTAGACTGAGTTTTAAAAAATTAAGACTGGATCTAGATCGCAAAATATGACAGCTCGCTCATATCTTCTTGTGGGAACACGTCTTTATCGTTAAGGTTTAGTTCCGACTCCTTAGTGAGTACTAAGTGCAAAGTTATATTTGCTGCCGCGAGTTTTCGTAATTCAGCTGCTCAGTTTTTTTTAAGCCTGCGTGGTGTTCTAACATAAGTGAGTTGTCCGATAGTCTTCTCAACATATATTTCCACTTCACATTGCTTGAAACAGTTTTGTGAGAATCTTTTCACCACTCATATTGTTGTGGACCTTAATTATTCTTAAATTATGTCTTATTTGTAGAAAGTGCTTGAAAAAATGGATATTAGGTAGTTTATGAAAAGAAAAGCATTTCTGATAGCCAAAGTGTAGAAAACATTTCAGAGAAACGATTGAGAATTGAGGTTCAACCAGCACCCACCAATGTGGTAGAAAAAGTAAAGCGTTTTGTGAACGTCCATTTACATGCCATCGTCAGCAACCTGTAAAGGATAACCTAAGCAAATTTTGGACGTTGCCCCACCCTGGAAAAATTTCTGCGGACGTCTATGGGATGGGTTGGTTTTAATCTAATTCTTGGGTCAAGCGCGGTGCTGTTTGGTTCAATTCTTTTAAGCCACTCAAAAACGATAAACGCCAAAGTTATCAGTTTCCCTGACCTATATACCAAACGCAATAATCAAAAAGCTCTACAATTTTGACGCGTGGTGAACAGTCTAAAAATATGAAAAACCAGTAAAGGAGTGTTCTGATATTCAAGCGCGAGGCCCCCAAAAGCGCGAGGCCCCGGGCATTTGCCCGGTTTGCCCAGTCCTGCCTAAGGAAGGCTTTATTAAACTTATTCGTCGGGTCCGCAGCGAAGGATCAAGCGACATTCACTAAATGAAACAACATGCACGATGTCAGGAGACAAGTGACTACTGAACAAAGCTGAAGGCGCAGAGAACCAACGCCACGTCTCAAACAACGAATGCCAAACAATTTTAATGGCTCGCAACAAAAATGCACTCGCGCGCGGAACAATACAAGAAAACAAAATAACACCGAATAGGACACTTGCATTACGAATTATGCTTGCAATCAAGGGCCTACGATAGGGGGCTAGAGCAGGTACATCGTTATCGCCATAGTTGCCAGAACCGGAGGGCGCATGGGCCTAGACCCCCATTTTTAATTCTGAGGGGCCTGCCCCCCCACTTTTCAATTTCGAATTTTTTCTAAATAAGTTTAAGTAACACAATTAGTATTGGGTCCATTGTTAAAATAAATCGTTTAATGAAGCAAATGTTGCGAAATTTTGGCAGAATTATGTCACCGTGCCCAGTCTGTCACCCTGCTATGGCATGCTTGCCACATTGGTGTTGTTGAACAGTGTTACCAGATGGTGCAATACAATACAATTTTTACAAAAACGGTGTAATTTTACATACTTGTGTGCATGGGCGGCGGAAGGATTTTTTCCAGGGGGGCACTAGTGGATTTTTTCAAAGGTTTTCTAGGGTGGGAGGACAAAAATGGTGAAATTTGTTTTTTACCACTCGAAACGAATAAAACAGCCTTTTTTGCTGCAATTTTCACATTCCTGACCACGTCAGGGCACCGATGCTTATGTGTAGGAAAAGTTCGTGCCGCACCATTGAAAAATTGATGTAATGTGAAGCGTTTTAACACCATTCTAAAAAGTGAAATTTTGCTGAATCTTATACACAAAATGAAATATTTCACAGATCAATTTCAATTCTGTTCTTGTTTTTGCATTGGCAACACTAAACAGCTATATTTATTTCTGCTTTGGCAACACAATTGGCATCCTTACAGCAGACCACTCGCCAGTTGATGCATATGCTTTGTCCTTGCATTTCGGTATCTAATGCAGTTGCAGAATGAATATTAAGTCATGTTACTTCTGTGTTCAAGATGTGGAAAAGTCGTGATTTTGAATGTGTTCAAGACAGGTATCAATGCTGTGTCATTTTTGTCTGTTTTTTATGCTGTGTTCTTGTTTTTTTTTTAACAGCTCAGTGGCGGCTCCGGCACACGGGCTCCTAGGGCTCAGCCCGAGAGTTCGATTACAATTTATATCGGAGAACGCGAGCTTGCTTTGTATATTTATGCACCACCTACGATCCCACTTCACTAAGTTGATAACTCGGCCTCTCTTCTTTGGGCCTTGTCAGTTGCCACTGTTCATATATTTGCGTTCCATGTCTGGTCTCTCGCGTTCATGTTGCAGGTGACTTGAATAAAACAATTTCTTTCGTAGTAGGCCTTCTCTCGACTTCATTTGCTCGCGCTTTACTCGGGCTCATCGATCAGAGTCCAAGCTGCCCTATGCAATTAAGTATTTTGAAAACATTATTCATATCGGACTGAATTTTTTTGAAGCAATGGATTTGCATAGAACATTGGATTAGAAGTCCAATCCAAGAAACAGTTCCCATTATGAGATTAATTTCAAACGAGCGATAAATTGTCAAGCAACTCGGGTTAATATAAATGATCCTAGAAAGTAGAAAACTGACCGGTGTTGTCATTGCTTTGTGGTGTACGTTACTCAACAATGGAGAAGTTATCATGAAACTTCTCATTTATCATTACGTAACTAACGTCTCAGAGCAACAATAATGCCAGCCAGATTGAAGGCAAATGTAAATTTCAGTGACACAAGCGTCGAACGGTTTTATTCAGTCAGAATAAATCGCATGATAAGCCTGACTGACGCTATTGACATAGGTTGTCCCTGTAACAGCCTATTTGAATTTCAGTGGTTCACCGATACGTTTTCACAGTGGTTTAATTTTGTCTAAAATAGTGTAATTTAGACCTACATATGGTGTAAAGTCTTATTTCAATGCTTGTGACGTCACAGTTGCCAATTCAAACCACAAAGATTTTCTACAGGATTTTGACGTGAGCTTGTGACCCCGCTTTGAAAAAGGTCGCCATTCATGGTTCTCGGGCCCTGTACGTACTGCGGCCCGGTAAATGAAAGAACGCACACTCAGTTTTTCATTAATCAAGCCCAAAGTTCATGTTGGCTTTCTCCAATTGCAGCGCTGGTGTCTATCAAGAGCGTACGCAAGGGGGTTGGGGTAAATTGTACGCAAGGGGGTGGGGGTAAATTGTTGTGACACGTAACTTGCCTTCGCGCCTAGATGTAGGCTTGACTCGCTCTGGATCAGGTTTCAGAACACCATCCTGGATGTTGAATCCAAGTAATGTTAAAGAATTTTTCGTGAACTTGCACTTATCGTTGTTAAAGGTGAGATTACAGTCTTTCGCTGCTTTAAGAAACGAGCTCAGATTCTGGTCAAGCTCTTCTCGCGTCCGACCACACACAGTGACGTCAACTAAATAAGCATAAGTGGCTTTGCAACCATACTTATCGACAATATCGTTGATCATCCGTTGAAAGCAAGGGACGGCATTTCCCCCCCTTGAGATTGATATTTCACAAAAACTTTATTACATGCCCAAAGGGGATTGATTGTTTTCTCATACTTTTTTGCTTGTTATTTTGTCGACTAAATGCAAATACCACGGCATGAATATCCATGCAAATTTTAAAGGAATATTGTAAATGGGCCAAAAAGAACATTGTAAATGGGCCAGTTTAGCAAGATTCGATTTGCAAACCGGGGTGTTAGACAGTCCAGTCGCACACTTTCTATGCTCCACTGCTCGTATTCGACAAGACATTAGTCCAGCTTGATTTTGCAGTTGTGAATTGCTCTGACACAGTGATGAGCGTATTTTACTCCTTTGTTTTAACGCGCTGCCTGATATGTTGCAATCTTGAACTGCTGTGTCATTGCTTTGAGTTTATTTTCCTCCAATATCGTAACCTGCAGCGATGATAGTTTTTATACAGTGCAATTATGACACAAATTAAGGGGAGTGCGTGCAGAAGAATATGCATGTTGTGTCAACAAATTTCGCGAAAAAGTTGGTTTGGAAACATTCATATGACGTCAAATTGTGACGTCACAAACAGCGCACACCAAATACAAATGACCAGTAAATGCCACTGATTGAATCCCTCCCCAATGAAAAGTTTCTGCGTACGCCACTAGCTATAACCATTGTTCTCTCTAAGATCTTGACAAATGCAAACTTGCCTAAATGGTAATTTTAATGAAAATGTCCCCAAGCCTTCAGCAGCTAAAGAAGGTTCCCGAACTATGGTACGCGTACCACTTGTGGCAAGCGAAGTTCTTCAAGGTGGTACGCGAGCAACCTATTTAGGTTTACTAGAAATCAAACAAAATAAAGCAACATTAACGAAAAGAATCTTCTAGTCAGCGTCGTGAACATTGTTTTAATTTACACCAACAAAACAGAGTGCGAATTTTCACTCTGAACTTTCACTGCTTACTTCATTAGTGTATGGACATTCTAGAATACTGAATTTTTTCCCTTGCGACGTCATACTTTTGCAGTTTAACACTTGAAAAATCTACTTCAACCCCAGCAGCTTTTCGTGGCAACAGTGGCGTAACGAAGTTAGATGGCGCCCGGTGCAAGAAACAAGTTTGGCGCCCCCATGTTTAAACATGAGACCTTTCGGAAGCAAATGTGCTGTTCAAGAAAATGCTTGCAACATAGTTGGGACTTTTCGGCGCCCCCTGCAGCGATTCGGCGCCCGGTGAACTGCGCCCTCTCGTTACGTTTCTGCGTGGCAAGGTCGATGGCCGCAAACTAGGAGTGTGCGGACTTCGGCCAAGATTAGCTCATTTAGCCTTGAACTGGTTACAGAGACAACACCGAATTGTTACATTGCAAGCCACCTCTAGCTGTCCAGTAACTAAGTACAAAATACTCAACCGAGCAGGATAGCAAAGAATAGAGGCTGCATAAGCGAATAATTGTCTCCTGCAAAAAGTTCAAATACTCTGGAAAATTAAAAAAACTTTCAGAATAAGAATAATTAAAAGGCTTTGTGCAGTACACAAATCACGTCGCGGACCCTATGCGGCAGGCGGGCCAGCGTTTAGACCAGGGGACTCAAACACGCTGGCCGCGGCAGGCATTTTGTGCGGCCCGCGGTGGTTTTTGGGAATTTGCAAATATTTAACATTTACGTTGTTTAGTTTATTCACCGGTGTTTAAAAGTGCTCGGCCAGCGAGTGAATAAGTTTCTTTTAAACCAACGTAGACACAGCTAAATGATTTGCCTATAACCCACGATACCTTTCGCAAAAAATAAGATGCAAAAATTGTTTCTAGTAAGGTTAGGGTACCGCCATTGTTTCGTCAGCGTTATAATGTGACCCTCGGGTTACATTGTAAGTCCTCATTAAGACCTCCCAGAAATTTAAGCTCGACGCTTCTGGTTTGGACCATGGTGATTTAATAGTTTTGTATCGGTGTAGCGATAATGACGTTGTTCGAGCTTTAACTATTAAAAAGAACTAATTTACCATGATTTTTATGCACACGATCTTATTGTAACATGTAAAAACGAGAGTATGGCTCAGCTGAGACAAAATACGAGTACATATCTATCGAGCAAACAGGATAACCTCTGGAGCAATGTGTAGTTTGCGTGAGGACCCTCGCTACTGGAGTGTACACTCTAAGCCAGTGGTTTTTAACCTTGTTCATGCAGCGACCCATTTCACAATCCAGTTTAACCCAACGACCCCCTGCCGAAAATTTCCAGTCAGGCGTATGTAATGCAATTGTGTTTGCACAATAGAAAATCACAATCACTAAAGATAACTTACGATATTAATACGTTGAACAAAGACTCATTATGATACGTGCACACGGCAGCATCAGCGAGAGACCCGTGCCGTATTCAAATCACTCCACAGCACAATTCATTGACAACCAGAATAACTCCCATGTTGGCTACCGCATTCAGATATGCAATTTACAAACACAGCACATTAATACGTCACGAACTTATTCTTGTGTTGCCAAATGCAACAGTACTGTAACGGTCATCATCACACTTAAAATAATTTTGAATGAAAGAGTAGGCTATCATTTTTGCCAGGTTATCCTATTATTTTGGCTACGACAAAAAGTGGTTCCATATACGAAATATGAATATTTTTATAAGAAGCTCTTGCAACCCCTAGAAAAAGCGCAACGACCCCCACGGGGGTTGCACCCTCAAGTTGAAAACCACTGCGCTAAGCTAGCCAATTTCGCTATTACCCAATTATTGTATTTCCGTCAACGTGGGAGTGCGAGTAGGGGTTCTCACCTAATGATGACTATGAAATCGAAGAGTCAGCACCACCTCTCTGCGCCTGAGCATGATTGCTGATGCGCTTGTCAGCGAAATGATTCGTCTCATTGACCAACTGGTCGAGGAAAGACAACTTCATCCACTTTACTAAAATTGGTCGCGATTTTGTTAATATTTTTGTTTGAAGTTTTCAAACTTTGGCTGGCATCTCTTTCGGTAGTATTGATTAAACATTTGTGCCTTTAAAATTGTTTATTTGTGAGTTCTGGAGTTTTAAATGGAGGTATTGCGAGAACACTGTACTGAACGAAAAAAATGGCACGCCAGTAGATAAAATTTGAGAACCTCTGCTAGCTGCTTTTTGGACCAGTACCTTTTTGTTGTCAATTTTCTCTATGTTGAAATATTTTGTGACTATAGGTCATTGGCAAGGACGCCAGAACAGCGTTAGGGAAGGGGGGGCATTAAAAGAGTTGAGGGCAATGAAAACGTATGTAAAACAAGAAATCGTTACAACTGCATTTGTTTCTACTCAGCAACAATGTTGACCTCAGAAATAATAACAGAAACTTCATAAAACCATTCTACATTTTGCGGTTTCGCGTATAGCTGCAATAAATGTATTCCAACTTGATCTTCATAAATAGTGAAATTACCTATGATGCTACTTTGAAAAGACACCTTCGCCCCGTTACCCCCACTGTGAAAAGGCAGGCTGGGCAATGGCATCTCTTTCAGCCGTCGCTGGTCATTCACACCAAGGAACGTTGAAACTGCGATACAGGTAGAATTGATGTATATAGCGTATGGTCAATATATCCTACTCTGCAAAACTGCAAGAAGCCGCTTGCAAGAAGCGCTGCGGCCTCTCATTCTCACGGAAGCTAGAGTATTTAACAAGAACCAGCGCCGTATTTTATTGCCAGATGATGCATCGTACATGAGCCCGTCAAATTCTACAAAAACGCAGTCCTTTGCCAAAGCTCCTTAATGCTAGGCAGTGTGATAAACATTGTATGTGTTTTGCACATTCTTCACTCAGCGGAAAGGGTCATTTTTAAATTTTACTTAACTGCAGAAGTTTTATATCCGTAATATAGGTGCCCATCAGCTGAGCTTGATTAAGCACTCATAAAAATGCAGTTGGCTAATTTCTCATAATCAGGACTTAAGTACACAATAAAAAGTATCAACACATATTCTCTCGAACTCTGCTAACAACATCATTATACTAATGGAAGTGTGGAAAATAAGTCTGACGCGTGAAGAAGGTCAGAATTTGATAAAGATTAAATATAAACGACCACCATTTGTAAAAGCAAAAATCCCGCTTGCTTCCTTTTTTAAAAATTCAAACAAGAAACGTATTTTTACTTTGCCAATGCTGAAGATTCTCAGACGACTGTTTTTTCTACTGTTATACTGCAGATTGCACGTGACTACAACTCAAACACGACTTTATTATTTTTAGTTACCGCACCAAAAGTTATTTTCAGGCTTAAAACTGCACATTCCTAAATATGTAATAGGCACTGTTTTACTTGCTATGACTCAACCAAAATTTTTCTGTTTCTTGGGGTGTGAATTCCAGTGGCGTATCTATGCAAAGTGGCGCCGATGGCAAAGTTTAAATGTGCGCCCTTACATAATGATTTAAATATTAGATATAGGCAAAATTTTTACGAAAGTCAAACCATGAAGAAAACAAATGTTTTGAAACGGAAAATATTGTGTTTATTTGTGCTTTAGACTTTCCAGCAAATAAAATATCCATAAAGACCACCATATACTTCTATGCTCATTTATTTTTATTATGGAGAATATCAAAACATTCACATAATGACCCTATCGTAGTTTATAGGACTACATAATGTTGTACGCCAACATTGTATACCTTACAAAAAAATCAAACAACATATTGCAATTCAAACGAGAATTTCTTTTAAAATTGAACACATTTAATTTGAATGGTATAATAAATTATTTAATGCAAGTCATGCATCACTTACGTTCGAAAAGACACAACTCCATCGAAACATAACTGTAGCCAGCAGTGGCACAGCCAGAATGAGGCCGAAGAGGCCATGGCCCACCCCGAAACAAACTCGATAAGATTTTTACTGGTGTTTTGTATCAATTTTCAACTGTTAGAAAGACGTCAGCGACTGACATCATTGACTGGCCCCTCCCGAAAAATAATATTGGCTGCGCTACTGATATCCAGCCTTCTCCAGTTGAATTACCAAAAATGATAATTTAAGCAACGCTTTCCGTGCTTTTATGGAAGCAAAGTCGTCTATGATTTTATCAAAGTAAGCTTTCGCTGTTTCGTCTCTTTCTATTCTCATCAAAGGTAGATAACACAACCTGCCTTGACCTATTGCTAGTCATTGCGGCCCGGAGGTATAAAAGGATCAGTTTCAGTTTACTGAAAGACAGGCGCGTAGCCAGAAATTTTGATGGAGGGTCAAACAAGAACCAAGTCTCCAACATATAATGCCCTTTGTTTTTAAAGCACCATCCATAAAATGTGCTTTTTTCTGGTACTGCTTTTCTGAACAATTCTGTTCTGATTTAAACCGACAAATAGAAAGCTTGCTTTCATTGAATTAACATGTTTTAAAAGTTTGTTTCTAGTCAATTTCCAAGTTTCTACTTTGAACGAAAGCCACCATTTTCTCGTGAAACTTCCCTACGAAGCGTTTGTGAAAATCTTGATGCTACATAAGTGCAAGATCTACAGTACCGTATGCGTTTTTCAGCTAATATTGCAGTTGAGCAAGGAGTCATCGCGGTCGTCATTATGATAGCGCTTTTAATATTTACACGCTTCTGATGTATACCACCACACGTTCAATCTAAGCCGAGTAGCGACTTTGCTCTAAGACATGGACTCCCGAAGTATTAGTCTAAAAAGCTTGCGCGCATGTAGACAAAGACGTGGATTTTGTCTATATCTTGAGCGACTGGCTGACGTATGCAACTGATAACGTAAACGCTAGAGTTCTTCAACGCGTTAAAAAATGTTTGGATTTTACAGTATGCCATTAAAACGTTATGAAATTCGTCAGCGGTAGCATTTTTGTGCGCTACTTGCACTAAGCCTGCTTCCCATAAAAGATTGTAAGGTATTTATCTATCTAGCTTTTCAGAGTTAGCAATATAATTTACAAATATTATAAAGACAATTTTTTTTAATTGGGAAGGGTTATACATGCCCCCTCAACAAACCTGCATATGTTTGTCTACGCAAAGCGCGTCTACCCACTCAGTCTACGCAAAGTGCGAAAACGGTTGTGTATTTGTGAAAACAAAGCCACAATCGATTATTACCACGGTTCTGCAACGAAATAGGCCTATTTATCGCTGCAGCTCAACACAACGGTTGGTCAGTTGATATAGCCCAGTGGTTGCCAAAGTATGGATTAAAACCCAAAGAAGGGTGGAGAAGGGTCAAAAAATGGATCA
>JGI24158J21664_10009862_pt1 | contig 12749 bp, 8 predicted proteins | sample Ectturendosymbi3_FD_21664 | JGI IMG/M metagenome (IMG submission 21664) | reverse complement strand
CAGAGTACTTACACATTACAGTTTCCTTTAGGGGCCCCTTCAATGAAGTTTAAATGCAGAGTACTTACACATTTCAGTGGCTGTTGGGGGCCCCTTTGAAAACAGATTACTTTCAAATTGCAGTTTCTGTTGGGGGGCCCTTTGAAAGCAAATTACCTGCACAGTACAGTTTCTGTAGTGGGTACCTTTGAAAGCAGAGTACTTACTAATGGTCTGCTTTGTAGTAGATTATATGAGTTAATAATAGGCTTTTCATCAAAATAAGGACAATTTACGCACGTAACACCTCAAGGGGGGCACCCAAAAAGGAGGGGACCGAGGCAAGTACCTCGCCCACCTCCCCTTAAACACATCACTGGGTTTAACTCTCTGGACACCTGTGAGCAGTGGTGTAGTGGTAAAAACCAGGTGTGCATCGAACCCAAAAAACTATTCATTTTCAACAGCACTTCAAATTCATTTTTAAATCAGTATTTAATTCACTTTCCTTACACTCCAAACGAAAACATGAAAATTATGTGGGAACGCCGTTCCAACGAGTTCCTTCCCCATTACACCAATGCCTGTGAGGATAACTGGCATTATAAGTTTAACGAAAAATTAATGTTCAAAGCATGGTGCTCCTCTGTGTGAAACGTATTTTGACCTATTTTACCACGCAGTGAGTTACTTATGTCGTAAACTCTGGTCACAGCATTCAGCATTTAATTTCAAAAACGCTCCCTAAAGTTTGGTTGCCTATCTCGCGTAAGCAGTCCGTCTTATGCATTTCACCATCGCTCTGCAACGTCACAACGACCGCGTTATTTATCCTCATTTCTCGGCATTTGGTGTCAGATACTGCAGTTTTGTACACCAATGAAAGCAAAAATTTGGTAAAGGCATTTTCAAGTTTTTTATTTTCCGCAGCTTGTGTTTTGATTTATTCATTTTAGTCTTGAGCTTGTTTGCTTTCTCTACGCTTATTTTAGCCTTTCAACATTTCACCCGTAAGCTGTGCTTGCCGTTTGCAGGACTGCATATGCGTAGTGTTACGTGAAATCGATTCCCAATTAAAATTTCACTGATGTATTCAAACGCTTCACCTTTGTTGGTGGCAGTTACTTGAATGTGGATATACGCAAGTTTGAATCATCGCAAAAAGATGGAAGCAGAGCCAAGTTGGCTGATTCCTCGAAAGCTTGCAGCAAACCTATAGCTTTTAATGATGCCATATGAATTGACTGAGTACAAATTTGATTTCTCGTTGAAATCGTTTACTGGCAAGAGCATGTCCAAATTAGAAACGTGATTGCAACGTCACAGGTTATCAGAATCCTTTAAGCTCCTGTGTTTCCGAAGTTGATATGGACGTGTTTTATTATTTGATCAAGTGGTATGAGTGGATTGACGCAACTAACAGCCTTCGTTAAATCGCCACAAAGTTTGCTTAACTACTTCAATTAGTTCCAAGGCGGACAATAATATTGGATAAAAAGCAGTTTTTCATCATGTACCTGATGTCTGATTTTCAAATGACTTTTGTACATGGCTGTGTAAAACGTCTCTTGTATATGTTGAATATCAAAACACTTTATAAAAAAAGTTAGGAATATTGTATCAATTAATCGTTTCTGAATAAAAGTAACACAAAAAACTGTTTTCGACAAACTACCTACGAAATATATTTTTTTAAATTATATTTTTAAAAAGTAAGATTTTTATACGTAAAGAATTACCGCAATATATCTTATTCGTTTTTTATTTTCAACCATATAAAACTATTTCTACAAATATGTTGAATGGTTTCAGTTCAAAAGTTTTGAGGTACTCAAATGATCTTGAGATTCGTAACAACTTCATCCAATAGTATTCAGTTCAGACATGTGGCGATTGCATCACAAATGTAATCGATTACAATTACTTGCCACATGCTCGATTACGATTACGAATAAACAAAATAACAATGTAATCGATTACGATTACATTGAAAGTAATCATGATTACAATCGCGATTACATTTGTCTTGAAACAATCTCAGAAAGAAAACAAAAACCCATTTGTAAGGTTTCACGTAAGTATATTTTCAGCCAACATACGATATGAATGAATGCAATAAACGAAATTTCCAATCAGTACAGACTAAGCATCGGAAAAATAAGCCCACTGGCCAGTTTGTGGGGCCCACTGGCCAAAACAAAAAAAAACTTGAGAAATTATGGTGAATCCGGATGTGGATGACTATACTAAAACCCTAAATCTAGCGGAAATACTTGACGGAACATTTCTCACTTTAATTAAATCAGCTTAATATGGTGTTGAAGTTGCAATAATCTCCCCCCCCCAAACGTTGCTGTGTCCGATGCTGTCACTAAAGTAACTAAGGCAATTTTTTAGTATAGTGTTCTTAATCTTTGACCTGTCATCTGCATTATGTTTCAGTAGAATATCGAGTTTTTAAAACCCGAAATTAACAAAGAAAACAATCCTTGTATATTTTGTCATAAATATATTTTAATTCAGGTAAATGTCTTTTTTACAACACGACGTTTTTTTCTCAAAACGTAACAACGTTTTTCAAAAGTAGAAACGTTCTTCCAAAAATTTGCGTTTTTTTAACGACACTTGGCCAACACTCTTTGTTTTTATTGCGTCGTTACCATGCGTACCTGATAGTTAGCATAGTTTGGTCAACTAGTTATTGAAATAACTTTACCGTATTTTGAACCGATTTCAACTTTTTGCAAATGCATTTGGAATCTCATTAAATTTTACGTAGCAAAGGACAATGAAGTGGTCTTGACTTTCTNCAAACAGAGTGCTCNCTTGTTAAATGTAGTTCGAAAGCATTAGTACATCTTCGTGCTATTACCACACGATTGAACTTCTTGAGCCTAGGGTTACAATTTTTGCTGAGGTGTTTGGAATGAGTGTCGTTGCCAATGACCAGTACGCATCTCTGAAACTGGCCGAAAAACGCAAAAAAAGGCAACTTACTGAAAACCAAAATACTACTAAAAGCGAAATACAAGCCAAGTGGGGGCTCGTTTTTTTATATTTAATCCTTTCCAGGGAAGGGAAACTTGCTCCTCGCCCCTACTGTAACAAACACTTCAAATACTGATTATATTAAAGTAATCAATTTAAAAATGTTTGTTAAAGTTGATAAACATCAACGCTTTAAATCGTTTATCAGTCAACGACATCTATTCGTCCAGCAACGCTGAAAAGCCGTGTGTTAGTAATTTAAAAATTGCTGGCTATTTCTTAAAACTACGAGTTACGATGTTTTCAGCTATGCGATGTCTTTTGGATTGTCTGCAAGCATTGTGTAGCTTTTCATTTGAAATGAAATGAACAGTGATGCAAAAATAGCTGCGCATCTGTCTTTTGGACAAAACGTCAACAGTTGACAAAAGCTAACTGGATTCGTTGAGTTATTTTTACCAGTGTCCGTGGGTGATATCTGTTGGCATGCTAGTTATCAGGGTTGTGGAAAGGTGCTTTCGACTTGGGTTAAATTTCTTATTCCTTTGCAAAAAATTAATTTATATAAATTACTGTACTAATTGTATATGTAGTCTACTACAGCACCTACATTCACAGATCCACTCTGAATATATATAAACAAAACTATCACCTCTACTCGTAATCGTACCGCTATCTCTTCTGCGGCCGAAGTGTCAACTCGTTTTTAAGAAAAGCATTTATTTTTGTTGCCACGTCTCACTAGACTCACTACGTTACTTCTGGCGGCCAACAGGAAGGCTAGCCGGAACACATCGAGAATTCACTACATACGCTGTGCTTGCTGCTGGACTATGTAGATTACTAACGCACACAGACGAGCTAATGGCCTCCCCTCAAACATAACCATAATGAGGAAACCAAGCCACCAAAACCGCGCTTCCTCGCCCAGTGACGTAGGGTGAAGATTTCCAAGTTAAATCGCGAATGTAATCGTCGATTACGATTAAATTGACAATGTAATCGATTGCGATTACATTTCATTTTTGGTCAGTTCAATCGATTACGATCACCCCATGTCTGATTCAGTTTTCATAAAAGAACAGACAATGCGGCGATAGTGAGATGAGCTTGATGTTTTGGTAGTGGCTTTTACATCATTAGTGAAATAATGGAATTTGCTTTCATTGCCATTCTTTAAACTTTGAAGAATCTATTGCAAGCTAATCCATTTTCGAAAAACCTCTTTTCCTTCGTGCTTTTGTCTTTTGCAGAACCCCAATGCTTTGATCACTTTTGAAATACGCTGTGCTTACCGTGGTAACCCTGAATACATAATCTGCGGTCACGTAGTTCGTGAAATAGAGGTAGAACTCCAAGGAAGGACCGGTCTGTTCTGTTGGACCATCACTGAGGTCGGAATCGACGTCACCGCATAGGTTTTCATGACTTTTAGTGCATTGCAACACACTTGCCGGCTTTCTCAATCTAAAAGACATGTTTTGTTAGAAACATATTCATGAGATGCCAATAAAGACATCCAGATGAACTCACATGAACCGAACCCTGATAGGAGTGTCCGGAGGAGTAAACGTGGACACCGGGATGTTGTAAGTGTAGTTTGTGTTTTCCTTTGAGCTGTGAATCAACAATATACGTGTAATTTTCTGTAGACTTATTATTCCCAAGCATGAAGGAAGTTTTACTCACCACACAAGGTATGGTGATGACTCTTCTCTTTCTGACTTAAGAGTCACGTTTGGTTCAACAAGAACGATTGATTTCATTTCCCCAAGAAGTGAAGCTGCTTTTGAACTTTGATGGTCAGAAGCCGATCGCCTGCAAGGAATTTTAGATAAAATCTTGCTAAAAACGTTTTATCTAAATCAAAAAGAGCATACTTGTTGATGTTATGAACTGTTCGTAGAGGAATTTCGTCTATTTCGTCACTAGCGTGTTTGTCAAGTTTGATTTTCGTGTTGGAAGATAACTTGGCAATTTTCACATCTTGTAGCGGTGGTGAAGAAGCAGAACCGTCAACAGTGTTTCCATTGGCTTTGACTTTAATAATTGTCGGGTTGACGGGTTTGCCGTAATCGCCTGGTTCGTAATCTGGAATAGCTGCTTTATTCTTTGAAGGATTATCTGGACTGTTGGAAATCTTTAGTGTTCCCCGAAAATCTTTAGTGTTCCCCATTTTTTTTTCGAGATGTCTATTCCAAGCTGCACAACAATCAACAAATCATATTAGTCGTTGGTACGAAACTACAATCTGATAACGCTAACAACGACAAATTAGAATTATCGTCAGACACTGACAACAACATCATAAGCAGAATCGTCGCCAGAAAGTTTTCAATAAGGGAGCTTTACGTTTGTTCAGGGGGGCTTGACATTTTGAAATCTGACAAAAACTCCATCGATTTACAATGCTTCATTGGTGACAGTGCTTCATTGGTGAAATCGCTGCGTTTCAACATGCTCTACTGCGTAAAGAGCCAAAATATATTTGTGCTAAACTTTGAATGGTACTAGACTTGCCAGGTGCATTTTGTAAAAATACCGGCCATTTTGTCAACGGTGACAGATCTAGGCTGCATTCGTCAGCACATATTCAGTGGCACTGGATTCTTGAAAAACACTAAAAAAACAGTTTTGGCAATACAATCATTTTTCGTGTTATTTTCTTTACAATTTCATGAAGCTTCCACAATGTTTGGTTCGAAAAATTTTCAAATATTATGTAAACGTACGCTTTGTGAGCATAGTCTATAGCCCTATGCTAAGCATTAGTAACCTAACTTTTTTAAAAACGAAAAATGATAACTGCAGTTTTTAATGCAAACGGAAGCGTTTTCTTAAACTCTAAAAAAGTAACGCACTTAGTAAAATTCCAAATTTACATGTTGTATATCAAGAAATTACTGAAGTGAAAATTTTCCGTATAGTTTGATGGTATCTGCTCTTCTACGGTAGTATTACCAGGCTGCATGAACACCATAACACAACTAATAATTACTTGCGTGCTACATTCACTTCATTTTGCAACAAACATTTTCTAGCTCACCTGAAACTCTTGAAAAAATTTCTCACTACTTTCTGGACCACTAAGACTGGCTGAGAGATGACATCCCAGTTGATTCGCTGGTCCTTGCTTGAGCCAGTTACAGTCTACTGACGAAATAATGTGTCTGTTCAATGCAGCTGGCGTGATTGTGAAAGGTTCGCTAGTCTCTATAATGTCACTGTCGTCTTATCTATTTCTATGATTTTCCTGCATTCTCCTGCAATAGCCTACGGTAGAAGTTCAGCCAACAACCTCACCTACGCCAGTAACACGGCTAATTTCCAAAAGAAATGCTCATACAGATCACGTTTAAGACGATGGAAGATACTAAGTATAATTAAATAATGGAAGAGGGAAAACGTAGATACAATGAGTATTGTTAAATGAACTTCGCTGAAGGAACTGTCCTGACAAGATTCATTTCTAGAGTCATTATAATTTGAGAGTTTCTGCATTATTCTTTTTGCAGTTACTGAAAATTATATATTTTCAAAATACCGGTTTCACACAACGATATCCAAACTACCGGCTTCTTACCAAATTAGCAGTGAAATACCTGCCATCTGTTATATTCATAAACCCCATTTGTTATGCATACCAGACCAAAATGAACAAAGAATAGACCAAAACAAAATAAAATTAAAATTATATTTCTTACATTCATCTTCCGCGGTAGACGTTCCTTATCAACGAAAAAGAGCCACTGAGAAATTTTTCACCGAACTCCACTTTTCACCATTGCATCTTTCCTTACAAACAACTTCTCACCATTGCATCTTTCCTTACAAACAACTTCTCACCATTGCATCTTTCCTTACAAACAACTTCTCACCATTGCATCTTTCATATAATGCTAAATATTTGCAAACATTATCTGAGGAGAAATGGCGATCTTTGCTTAGAGTTTGCGTAGCATGCTGAAACTTCGCTGAAGTTCCTTGGCAATTTAACATGCATGAAGTTGCTTAATTGGCAATTTAACAATTTGGCCTACAGTTGTGGACTGATGTTTGACCGGGTCATTTCTACAATGCTTTTAGGTCATTATTCAGTTCGAATCGGTTATCAAAGAGAACAGAACTGCACTGAAATAGTTCTAAAGCGTGTTTTTTAAATCACACTTCTACATTTTGCGCAATTGGGCTACTTGATAGAAGTTGCAGTAAAAAGTTGCATGTAAAAAAGGAAAAAGTTGCAATATAAAATTCCTGCAACCAGCTTAAAACATTGTACTACATAAATTCTGAGAATTTCAAAAGCTGTTGGAAGCTGTAAAAAAAGTTTAAAAACTTGCCCTACTCATAAAGTCTGAAGACAAGTCTAACAAGCAGCAAAATCAAGGTACTCATTCTTTTTCATTGGCAACCAAACAAAACTTTTCCACAGATCTGATCTTTCGCAGTCAACAGATTTGAGATGATAAAAGAACACATTTCAGTCCAGTTGTGACTAGCTGTGCGTTAACCGCTGTCTTATCCATTTAGAAGTGCTGCTAGACTGAATTATTCCTTAACTGAATTATATTCCTCACCAAGTACAAAGGTAGTATTGGAAGATGGTCACGTGCCCACCACACGGCAAGAGTCTGAGCTAATGTTTCGCAACAATGGGTTATTGCATCATAATGTAATAATTGCTGCAGGTCTACTGTCTTAAGCGCAATGCTGACAAACAACTTCAATACATCCACGTGTTTTGCGATTTTTGAGCTGATTTAGTTCACGTGCTTTAGCTCAACACCCATTTACCCGCACAAAGATTTTTTCATTCCGCGCCCTCCCCGCACCCGCAGCAAGTTCAACCCGCACCCGCACGCAAAGCAGTGGGGGTTCCCGCACCCGCCCCGCAAATGCGGGTGCCCGCAACCCGCCCCGCGCAGGACTCTAATAGGTACACGTTTTGATCTAGAACAATCTTCATCTCAAGCCAAAGTATTTATAGGCACAAAATTTCATTTTTCAGTGTAACATCTTCAAAACTATTTACGAAACTTACTTCGAGGACTTGGAACTTTTTTTGCAGAACCAGTCGCATTGTGAATAGCTGTGACAGAAGGTGTTGTTGATGTAGATGTTTCTTTCGTTTTTGTTGCTGTTTTTTCTACTTTTTGGATTGATCCCGAATGTGATTGCTCTTTGTCAGTTGGTCCATGAATTGTTTTCGTTGTGATACCGCTGATTAACTGGGTGAAATAGTCCATACCTTCGTTTACTGTCCTTGAACAGACTGGCACTTCTATGGGGCTTCCTCCTGGTTGACCAGAGCAGCAAAACGACTGCAAAAACAACACGGCAGTTCTCAACAATTGAAACAAGCTTGAACTTTTTCCTGAATAATATTCAGAGAAAGATGAAATTAATTTCGGGGGGTTGGAAACTTAACAAACATTTAACGGTTTTCTAAAACTTTCGGAAATTTTTTTCGTATTTCAGAAAAGGTGAAAGTTAAGCGAACGATGGCAGATGATTCATTTATTGATCAAGCAAATATTTTCCAATAATACGCTGCAGCAACTAAAAAGCATTCAAACAACTTGCTAGTGCATACGAAACTCATTTCCTACCCGGTGCATTAGAAGGTGACCTATTTTCACTATTAATTAATTTTCACTTTTAATTAATTTTCATACCCGCTTTACCTTTGGAGGAGGTCGCGGGACAACAGCCCTAGGAGGACTCAAAATACCTCACAGTGAACAGAAAGTTCAGATTGTTCTGCTGACTCCACGCCATGACGGGACCAAGCACAGGTGTCGGAGCAGGCAAATTTTTGGGGGTGCGAAGGACTTTTGCCCGAATTTCCTCAAACTTGCCCAAAAAGTTTCTGGGCGCTTTTTGCCAATAAATTTTTCCCACAAAATCATGAATACCTTTTTTTGGTGTGATGTCCATAAAAAGGTCTTGATGTGTTTTTCTGCAACCACTGGTTGCCGTTTTGTGAAGTCAAACAACGTTGGGCGCGATTTTCGCCCGGATTTTCAGGGATTTGGCCCAGAGAAGATGCTGGTAGTACCTAATCGTCCGCAAAAGTAGACGTTTGAACTTGAAGCTACCAACTGTGACCACCTCCTCGACTCGGCTGTGTCTATCCAAGACTGTCTATCCAATCATTGTATTGTAGACTGCGAAGAGGAGTGATGATAGCATACACCCTTGTCGGAGTCCAACACCAACGATGAACAATTGTGATTTAACTCCCCGACAAGGACACAAACTTCTGAGCAGGAATACAGTGACTTGACGGCCAGTAACAGGCGGCCATCAACATCGTACTCCCTCAACGCTCCCCAAAGCTTTTCACGAGGAACCCGGTTGTACATTGAAGTCTCCCAAATGGATCTTGGATTCGTTAGGTCTCTCCCAGGGCATCACTAGTTTCCCCACGAATTCCGGGCACGCTTCTCTTGAGTTTGAGCCGTATGCTTGTATCAAACACAGGCAGCGGCCCAACAGCTTCAACCTCAACATGCACAGCCTTTCTCCCAGTGGTAATCATTCATCAACACAGTTAGCCAGCAAAGGGCTTTCAAGTAAACCCACTCCAGCCCGAGCAAACTGTGCTGGCTCAACGCCGGAGTAGAATACTTTCCAACCATCGTGAAGCTCAACAGTGTTAAAGCCACAACGCTTCGAAGAGATGCCAGCAACATCCAGGAAAATCGTTTGGCTTCCTCGACCTGTTCGTGTTCTTTCCCTGTGAGTGAAGTGATGTTCTAGTTTCCAATCACCAGCTTATGGCAAGATTGCTGTTTACACGCGGCTTTCAAGTCTCCCAGAGTAAAAGCACTCTGAACTAGTCCTATTTTCCTCCCCAGATGTGCAGCGGGCGCAACTTGGGGCTTTCATTCATGGATAGCTGATAACTGTCGCGAATTTTTCGAAGCGGCCCCTCTGCCTAAAGCTCGAGTGCGGTTCTTGGTGACGCGCGCGACGACCGATGCGCGATGGTTTTGATTAATTTTGCGCATTTCGTGTTGGTTGCTGTCCCAATTATACCGTTGTCTAGAGAAGTCGCGCTATTTATGCAGCAACTATAGCGATTTCAGGGGGCGCCACGAGAAGGCTTTTCTGTGGGCACATTTGCGTAGTAGATACCTGGCATTGAGTCTACTCCAGGTGCAGTATGCAGCAACCACTTCATCTGTAAAGGTGAAGCTATGTATCGCGCTATCATGTTTCTTTATGGGACAATTTGGACAATGTTTTTCGTCCCCTTTCTGCCACAACACCACAAGAAAGTGTTTCGTTTAAACCACGGAAGCATTTAAAACTTGTTTTCCGACAAAAAATCTTCGAACTGTCCAGCGAACTTCACACTTTAGAAATTTCTAAACTTGGGGGAAAAACTTACGTTTCCGAGAAAGCACTTGGAGTTGGTTCTTGGGCAGTAGATGATCGGGGGAGCTGAAGAAGTAAAATAGATGATTAGTGCACACAGTGTACATAATATCACGTCAACTGGGACATATCATGTAATGGAAAGTTCTAACCAGTTACTTGTGACCAGGTCGGTAGAAAGCAGTTTCTTCAAGAGCACATTAATTGAAGTCACTTTAGTTGAGAGTAAATTTACTTTGGATTGATCACCTGCATTGTTTGAGACTATTTCTGAATGAGCACGATTGTTGGTAAGCTGACAGAAATGACTAAATTTTCGTGAAATCGCTATCAAGTTTCATTGTCAACCTCCGTTCTTGATAATCTGTCACTGGACATCTGACGAACTGTTGATGTTTCAGAATGTAGGAAGCAATCATAAAATTCACGTCAACTTATTTTTGGCTTGTCACACATTTGCACGAATATTGGATCGAAAGGTTGCTTACGAGAGGAAAAGAAATCTCTGCGTCTCGGAAGAAACAGTTAATCGCTTTGTATGCTGGAGATACCGAATGAATACTTTGCAAAAATTTTGCCTCAATCCATTAAGTTTGTTTGATGTATTTGTGCATTTTCACCAGTTTAGCTAGAGCAGGGGTTCCCAAACTGAGGTACATGTACCCCTAGTGGTACATTTGCCTATCCGAAGGGGTACATTTGAGGTTAGCAGTAGAAGGGAAATATATGTTTGTACATTATTCATTTCAAATATTATTTATACATATGAATTTGTCCGAACCTTTCATGTTACGAATGGGGTTAGACAAGAGAGAGTATTGAGTCTGTACTTGTTTGCTGTATATTTAGATGATTTATCTCTTGAACTAAACAACATTTGGGCTGGGTGTTATATGAGTGAGGTCTAATTTGAACTACTTGATGTTTGCTGATGATATTTGTGTGTTTTCTCGAAGTGTACGCGGGTTGCAAAGAATACTAGATGTGTGTCAGGGTTATGCAGAAGCGCGTGAAATTATTTTCAACTGCAGCAACACTGTTTGTATGACGTCTAAGTCTAAGACCGCAAAAAGCACTGTCATCCGTTGCTAACACCGGATGTACCAAGGGTGAAAGCTCTTTCCCTCTACAAATATTTGGGGATTGTAATAGATATTGAGCTTTCAGATGACAAAGACATTCTGAGACAACTGCGCAGTATCAATATTTATATACTAGCACGATGAGAGCTTCTTTTTTCTGATGTTCGAACGCAGTGAAAATGTACTTTTTCGTTCCTTCTGTAGGTCAATTTATGGATTATAGTTCAGGAAGGCATGCATCCACAGATTTCGTGTGACCTGTAACTTTGTTTGCAGGACTGTATACAACCTGCCGTGGTGATAGAGTGTTAGTAGTCATCAGGTTCAAAGTAACATTCCTACCTTTGAGGGCTTATTGAAAAAAATATGTAGGTCTACCTGTTTCCTGAATGATACAAGAAGTCCAACAATGTATGGTTGCGCGCTTTGATGCAGTCAGATTGTTTATACCGGTATTCGTCCGTATTCTTTAAACAGTACAACCGCATTTTACTTTGTGATCGAGTGCCCGGACGTTACGGTGTTAGTTTGAGGGCATGTGCAGGCCACAACGCATTCGTACTTCACCAGTCCTTAGCCAGGGTTGGACTCTATTTCTCAAACATGCTATTTTCGTGTCCAACTCTGGATGTAGTGTTGTATCAAGTGTTACGAGTTAGCGAACATGTGTCTGTAATCCTGTGGTCCTACCACCAACGCCATTACAAAACTCTCTGTGACTGTTATGATCTTTCAATCAGTTATGAATCTGTGCTGTGCAGATAGTGCATGGTTGTGCTCTATTGAATTCGTGTCTGGTTCAAAGCTTAAAATATTAAAATAAATATCAGTGAATATTTTCAAAGATCATTATATGCATACTGGTAAATATATTTTGTTTTCCTCAGCCTTTTTGCCATAAGAATTTTTAGGGGCATGATCGCCGAAAGGGGGACCAAGGCAGCCCGATGATTTTGAAATTTGACATTTTCCTGTCACAATTTTGAAGGTTGCTTTCTTTTTTTCGAGTCGCGGAAATATAATTTTGCCACTTTTTGCCCCTCCCCCTGCAAAAATATTTTTGGCCCACCTTTGGAAAACCCACTATTGGCCCCTCCATGGAAAAAAATTCCGGCGCCCATGTTTAGAGGTTCATGCTCATCTATCGAAATACTGAAGGGGTACATGCCCATCTATCGAAATGCTGAAGGGGTACATGCTTATCTATCGAAATGCTGAAGGGGTACATGCTCATCTATCGAAATGCTGAAGGGGTACATGCTCATCTATCGAAATGCTGAAGGGGTTCGTGCTCATCTATCGAAATGCTGAAGGGGT
>JGI24158J21664_10009861_pt1 | contig 12750 bp, 9 predicted proteins | sample Ectturendosymbi3_FD_21664 | JGI IMG/M metagenome (IMG submission 21664) | reverse complement strand
GAGTTAATTTACTAAATTAAGTTTTATAGTGAAATGCATCTTTGCGCTCATTCTTGTTTTAATCATTTTCAAACATACCAAATATACAATACGAAAAAATTATGTTAGTATGTGTGCTAGGCATGGTAGGGTGGCGATAGAAATTTGTCAGAAAAAAATATTGGGAAACACTGGTTTATAGCGACAGTTGCAAGTTTTTTTTACAGAGCGAAGTGTGAACTCGGCTATGTGGAACCACAACACTTATCTTTTATGACCGGATCGGAACGCAGTTATGTTAATCGGCCAATCGTTGAGTTGAAACAGGTGTGACGTGAGAATGGCATCAAGGTTTGTGCCACCAGCAGCAGTGGAAGTAAATCGTTACATGAGTTTTACTGTACAGTAGGATTAGGGATTGTTGCTTGCGACAGTAGTCATTGCAATTTGACCGATACTCTCGGTGGAACACCTCGTAAATTGACAAACAAAAAGCAGTACCCCTTTTTGGAAAACGTATGATATCATTGTTTCGTTCAATAGCGAAAGTGGCAAAACTTGCAAAAGATTTCGATATTGCAACAACGACATTGACTACTGTTTTGAAAAATACCGTAAAGACAAAAAAATTCTCACTTTTTCTTATCAGAGTATACGCGGAAACACTACAAAGGAAACGGAAATCGTGATCATAGATCACTTTTAACCCTTGACAGGCTTTGACGACATGGAATTAAAAAGCAATTTTAGAGACGATTTATTGTAATTCGGCTATAACGACAGTTCGCCTATAAAAGTGTTTCTCAAACGTTTTTGTTCCATCGCCCCCTTCTCACTTTCGACACAGTGTTGTCGACCCCCAAGCCTGATAAAGCAAACAAGGTAATATTTTGAAGAATTGTTATTTAAAGAAATCGATACATACTATGGTCCCCAGTTCAGTGTGATGGATGTGCTTGGTGGCCTTCGCTAAGCTTCGAAATATTGGGAGAAATTTTAGTGAGGTACAGTCGTAGATCACCTCGCTTATGAATAAGCAAGCGATTTCTCTGCTTTAAGAGCGTTAACGTCACAGCCGAAGTGAACTCAATTATTGTTTTCTGAAAGTAACTCAATGATCGAGTAGTGGCTAGCCCCTCAAAACCGCCCCCAAGGGTGATTCCACCCACATTGAGAACCACTGGCCTATAACGACATTTTTTCTCCAGTCCCTTGAACTGACATTACAGAGCAATTCTACTGTATATTAGTACGAGTAACTGCCAATTCTAGGCGTACGAAATTTGCCAAATAGGACAAGAGCTGTTCATTAAAATCAGGTAGAGGAATTTAAAGGTATGTGAATTTCACATAAGATTGTTTTCTGAAAGACTACAAGGCTCCGCACAATGCTTTCCGAATTCTCTCGACTTCCGCTGGTTATGGTTGTCCAGGTCCTTTGTCCAAATTTAAACAACCTTCGTCTTTGAACCATTGCGCCATTTCTACATCTTTGCTGCAATTGGTACTACTTTTATGAAATTCGCTTACAATTGTATGCTCTACAGTCTTGTTCGACTATATTTGAGCGTACTCACACATGCAAGACGCGTGCTCTAGTGAAGTGAAAGCCATTTCTATACCTGTAAAGATACACGCATGAAACATGGAACAAAAACTTCAGTTATTTCTACACGTGCTGTCAATATTTGAAATCGTTTCAAACAACTTGATGAAAATAGATTGCCTGTTGAGAACAAAGCTTTGGGACATCCTGTCAAATACGAAATCGTGCAGAAAATGACAATCAAATTGCTGACAAAAGAGAACCAGCCCTTACAACGACTAGTGCAAAAGTTGCCTTTCAGCATAGCATTCAAAAAAAGTGCCTTTTTTTTCAGCATAGCATTAAAAAAAAGTGCCAAAAGTCGTGCCAAATCAATAGAAATGCAGGCAAATCGTGAACTTACTGTAATTTATGCATTGGTCAGTTTCAGTGGTGTACACGTATATTGTTTTTTTTTTCAACCGAGAAAAATACCGTTGCCCGATAGTTACCATTTTTAATGCATCTTTGCTTGAAAAGTTCACTACGTGATGAGGTTGTATCGAATTCCGGTAAACAAAGCTTTTCAACTAACAAGTTTCAACAAAGTCTTTTTGATCTGAACAAATCCCAGATCATGAGGCTAAAAATTGTTTGCCGTAAAGAACATCCGGCAGCGCTCTTGGGTTTGCGCTTGACGCCTTCGATAAACAAAGCAGTGGAACGCAACTTGCGATAAACTCAAGACTGACTCAAAAATCACGATCACTCCGCCAACGCGGGCCCATTCGCTGATAAAAGGGTTTAGTATCCAACAAATGGGATGATTTTTGCTAATAAACCCTCATGGTTATTAACAAAGTTTTGCTAAACAGTCGAAAGATTCAATAAAATTAGACCACTGTCACCCAATGCACGAGTGGGCAAAATTACAACCCGCACGCCGCATGCGGCGCGCGAGGGCATTTTGTGCGGCCCGCAGGGGAAAGTAAAATGAATAAATAGACAGTACATATTTCGAGTCTACGTATGTTAAAGTAATTTTATCGATTAGATTAAAACTCGAGATTTTATATTGTTTATTTGTACTACAGTGTCCATGTGACATGTAACAAGACAAGGTTATAAACGTAAATTATAACTGAAGTAAACAAATGTAACATGTACTCCTCGGTAACAACAAACAGGGTTCCCACGCGGTATTGAAAGTATTGAAAAGGTATTGAATTTCAAAATTGGGTTTCAAGGCTTGAAAAAGTATTGTATTTGGCCAAAATGTACATTAGGGATTGAAAAAGTGTGGCATTTCTAAATGGAAAAGAAATCTCAAGTATCTGAGCAGAATTGTACTGAAGGCAAAGCACTTCATTATTTATGCAATGTGTGGAATTGAGCTTCATGATTAAGAATTTTGAAAAATGAAGACTAGTAATGGTACTTAATTCTTTACATTTCGTATTGAAAATGTTTTTCAAAAATGTGTGGGAACCCTGAATAAAGTTTTCAGTGTGGCTCTCCGTAGAAAATGTTTGCCCACTCCTGGGCTGATGCAAATCAATTGAGGTACCACTGCGGTGGAAACAATCTAGAAATCTCATAAGAATAAAAAATACAATAACCTCTGGGTTCCTCATGTTTATACTTCTGTTTGCTCATAAAAACAAAGATACTTGTTGATAAAACGTTGTCGACCTTGTGGTAAGCGTTTATACATGTTTGCAATTGAAGAAAGAACTCTAGGTACAAATTTCAGCAAATAACGTTTATAGTAAAATAAATTGTCATCAGAGTAACAACACGTTTTCCAAAAATGCATTGCAAAATAAGAAGAGTGGCTTTATCTGTGGCTGCAACCTAATCACCAAAATGAAATGGGAAGTTTTAAGAATACCACTGTTGAAATGAAAAGGTAAAGAACCATGCAGGGCGACACTATCGGAGGAGCGACGGGAAGTTTTTCACGCTTTGCAGACGCTTACGTTCAGCTTTATGTAAAGTATGCGACCATCATGAATTGAACTTTTGCTATGACGCCGATTCATCAGATTCGACGTCCAGTGATTTTTGTTTGTGCGTTGTTAAAGATGGAAAACTGCTTCCACGCATGTTGCGGGATCAACCCTCGCAACTAACCTGATCCCAGATGTTCAAATTACCAAAGTACTTGAAGTACTTGACAATTCGAAAAACACTTATCAGACTGGCTGCTTGCAATAATTAATTGTGTCACAGCAGCCGCGTATGGCGGCCGTGGCCGCATTAATGTGCCAAGACTACCAGCTTGGTTGAGTTTGAAAAATTCAAATATCAGATCGGCAACATTAATTCATGCAAAATAATTTTAACTCGACTGCATGCGGCTGAAGCAATTATTGCTTTAGATTAGTCGAAAATAATGTTTGAATTTCAAATACGGAAAGCGAAAATTACGCAGCAAAGTTCCCAGTGACGTAGATATGATTCCTTCAGTAGTGCTGAGCTCTTCAACCGAAATGCTCGTGCATAGCAGAATTTAACATTGTGTTTTGCTTCTAGTTGAAGGAAATCAGATTTGACTACTCACAAATTGATGAAGAAGCGCAAGGACTCGTCGCGCAGATAGAAAACATTGAAAAAATTACTTTCGCTTGTTGTTCTATTTCCCGTAAACTGTTGGACGCAATTTGTGCAGAAATAAAAAAAAGACATACAAAGGTTAGAAAATATGACCTTTTAACCGATGCGTTGCAAGTAAAACCTTGTTCATTTTTACTTTTAACAAGAAAATTAAATACACTGTTTTGAAATTCAGTGCCAGAGCATGGATCCTGATACTGTAGGTATAAAAATTTGATGTGAATTTTACTGAATACCTTTAAATATCACACATAGTTTATTCTTGTGATATATCTTCACACTGGTGTAGCTGTGTAAGGCTGTAAAACCCCTTTCCAATACCTTTTGAAATGGGACGGCGTTTTCCGTTTTACAATGTTGCACGAAATACCCACTTTTATGGTGTATTTTTTTCGTGAAGTTCGTAAAAACGACAATTATCAACTTGTCTTGACAGCAGCAAAGCTCGTTCTGTATTTTAATGAGCGTTAACCCAGTTTTTTTTGGCTGTACTTTATTAAAACTCTCTTTTGATGTATTGTTCTTTCGAGGGTCGTTTCAAAATTGCGTAAACGTCATGAAGTAAACCATTGTTATTTTTGCTTTAGCAGACACATATGAATTCAATTTTGAAAACATGTGTTCTTTCGCAAAGAAATATCAAGTAAAAGTTTTGGCATCATTCAGTCACTTTAGTACTTTGCGTTTAACCTTTGAAATGCCTACATACAGATAAATACTGTCCAGTTCTTGCTCTGTGATTTTGAACAAAGCAGTGAAATCGTTCTAGCATCTTCTCTTTGGAATATAAAGACATTGTGGCTGCTGGAACGCAAGGTAAGTATCCTCTCTGTTCAGAAATAGACTTGCAGTAAAACGGCAGCATTTCCCGAATTTCAAAATGTTTCAAACACTTTGTGCTGCGGAACAAGTAGATGAACAAATCAATACGTGATGGTACTCTGACGCAGAATATATTATGAACAAACAACAAAAACAAACTTTGTTTGCAAAGCTTGAAGTTAGCTTTGGTTAAAGAAGGCATTAAAGCGCAGACGCTAATTGCTTCTTTTGTCGCAAGCTGTGATGGGAGAGTGAGTAAAATATGAAGGAACTAAGGAAATTAGTTAAAGCAAACAACTTCGTTGTGTGGCTCTTAGCAGGTTTGCAAAACAAAACAAAAATTCGGGCAAAAAATATTTTTATGGAGTTCTGCAATGCCAAAATCGTTGATTACTTGCAACTGAATCACTCAGTTTCGTACTACGACCCACTGTGGTTCCAGGGACTCAATTTTCACTCGTTTTCATGCACGCATTTACACTGGGGAGGGTCACGGGGACAGCAGCCCAAGGAAAACTCGAAATACCTCACACGGTCAACAGCAATCTTTCATAGTTCTCGTGACTTCACACCAGGACAGGACCAAGCAAGGCCGGAGATGTAATCATGCCTTCTGGTCCTTGGCCGACCTCCGGGCCGCTTTCCCTTGGGTGTGGGTGTAGTCAGCAGGATTTGCCTTCCCAATCTTTCCTGGAACGTTCTGGTTACGTGGTCGAACCACCGTAGTGGAATCTCTCAATTCAGAGAATTGGCTCGGAATTCAAGGCTTTACGACTTTCGCAGCTGCGTACTTTGTCGTGGAGTGTCACACCGTGAACTCGTCGCAAAAAAAAACATTTATTCTGCTATTCTTTCAGTTATTACTCAAGATTCATGACCATAGATGAGGATTGCAACAAAGACCGTTTTAAACGTTGACAGTTTTGCGATGTTTGAAAGCTGCTACGGATCGATAAAACTCACACAGAACTGCGTTTGCTTCACCAATCCGGTTAATCATTAATCTTCTTCAGCCTTTCGTCACTCGTAAGGACTATCCAAGGCAGTGCTTTTTTAAAGGTTTTCAAAGGATGTCGTGGTTGAGCTTTAGGGTGTCAACACCATTTTCCCTTCTACAGTATGTCTGATACTTCTAACTGAATTTCACAAAAACGCAAGTTCCCGTCCATATATGCTTATTTGAATACGACATTTACTTTTGGCACACAAACTAAAGACAAAGTCATAAATAGAAGGGTTCAATGTAGGCCTACATACTCATTCGTTCACTCATTTTGGTGCCTGCTTTTCCTTTGGGGAGAGTCGCGGAGGCAGCAGCCCTAGGAGGACACCAAATATCTCACGATCAACAGCAATTTCAGATACCTCTACTGGCTCCACACCAAGACAAGACCAAGCAAGGTCGGAGATGTAGTCACGCCACCTTGTCCCTGGATGAACTTTGGGCCGATCTCTCGTGTTTGTAGACTGTAGCCAGAAGGACTTTCTTCGCCAATCTTTCGCGGGACATTCTGGACACATGGCGGAACTAACATAACTGGGTTCTCTCGATTCGGAGAAGTGGCTTGACGTCCCGGGCTTCACGGATTTCAAACCTGTGCTCTTTGCCACGGAATATCACACCATGGACTCATCGCAAATATCTCATCTCTGCCGTTTATTCTTTTACCAGCATTCTTTCAGTCGTCAACTTAGATTCATGACCACAGGTGAGGATCGGAACGAAGACCGATTTAAAACTGAAAGCTGTACAGTCTTTGAAAGCTTCCGTTTCGTCACCACGGAGCAGTAAAGCTCACACAGAACTGCGTTTGCTTCACCAATCCGTCATCCGTGTATCAATCCCTTTGTTGCGACTTTCGTAACTCGTGAATACCATCCCAAGGTACTTGAACGTCTCCACCTGCTGCAGTGTATTTCCACTCACTTGCAGAATACACTGCCTTCGGCGTTTAAGGGACATAATACCTAAATCTTTTTAGAACTGATTTTCGTTCCTTTTTGGTCGCACGCACCAGAAAACAGATCAAATGCGTGCTTAAGACCCTGCTGAGAAGATTCACGCATGCAATACCAAGTCGTCCGCAGAAAGCAAATGGTTCATCCTGCAGTGCCCAACAGTGACACCCTAGTCGACTTATCTACAACTGTCTATTCAATTTATGTAGACCAGGGCTCTCTGAAATTTTTGGGAGAGGACCACATAAGCTCATCATCATGGCCCATCCCGTCGTTGTCAACGATGAACTCGGCGCTTCTCCATTTTTTCTACGTAACTTGTGGCTGACAATGAATAACCAAAACTCAGAGAGGCACTGTTGCGATCGGCAGCAAGTGTTTCCCATGACTGTGGAGAGATGTGGACGCTCGCTATGTCACGCTTGATGATGACGTCTTTATAGCGCAGTTTGGGTCTGCCAGTTCTATGAGGCGCGTTATAGAACTCACCGTAGAGGATATCCTTAAGCAGGCGACCGTCTTCCATACGATGGACGGGGCCCAGCCAGCGCAGACGTCGCTACCTCGTGACGGTGGTGAGGTCATATGAACCGGCGAGATGCAGGATGGTGGAGTTGGGGACATGATCCCTCCACGAGACACCAAGAATGGAGCGAAGGCATCTGAAATGAAAAGCATTGAGCCGGGCTGCTGTATAACAGAACACTCAGGATGCGAGCGGTGTAGACCTTGATCTTTAGTTTGATTGCGAGGTGGTGATTTTTCGAAGACCAGACATCCTGCGTGATGTGATTTTTTGGGATATGTTGCATTCTGCCAAACCAACACATTTTTCGTAAATATATTATTTTTTCATTATTGGCAAAATGCATTTTGCAGCCCAGTGATATGGCTTCGCATGTCAGATTTTGCCCGCGGGCCGTAGTGTAGAAAGCCCTGATATAGACTATGAAGAGGAGTGGTGACAGCCCACATCATTGTCGGAGTCCAGCAGCAACACTGAACGGTTGTGATTTAACTCCGTCGACACGGACACAATCTTCTGAGCAGGAATACAGTTATTGACGGCCAGCAAAACGGACCCGTCATCACGTTACTCCCACAACAACCTCCAAAGCTTTTCACGAGGGAACTTTCTGGCAACGGTTCTGTGGAGAGCCTGATCTAGTATATCACCGTGAATATAGTACATTTTAAATTTTGAATATTGTACATTTTAAAGTATATCGCCGTGAAATATTGTACATTTTAAATTTTGAATATTGTACAATACCGTGAATATTGTACATTTTAAAATTACCCGACTGTAACATACAGACAACATTAAATGAATACTGAGAAAGCTCGCAAGCCATAAGAATTCTGTCCGCGGGCCACATGCTGCCGGCGGGCCACATGCTATACCGATTAATGCGAAGGGCTACTAGTTTGATACACACTTCCGAAATAGAAATTTTGCTTAATTTACTTTCAGTTAGTTTAGTACTGATATTCGTTAATGTGAAGACATTGATCATGCTAATGTTACTTTTAGAACAGGCCCACAGGTGACCTACGTGGTCCTTGCTGGCGCCCGCGGGCACCACGTTGGTGACCCCTGCTGTAGAGCAATACAGTGACTTGACGCCCAGTAAACAGGCGACCGTCAACACCATACTCTCGCACCACTCCCAAAAGCTTTTCACGAGGAACCCGGTCGTAGGCTTTCCAGAGGTTGACAAAGCATGTGTAGACGTCTTTGGCATATTCGCAAGACTTCTCGAAAATTTGCCGGAGAGTGAAAATTTTGGTCTGCGATGCTACGGCCTGGCCAAAAACCGCACTGGGCATTTTACAGTTTTGGTTCTCACTAATTTCCCGGGATCTTTTTTCAAGGACTTGGTATAAACTTTACCAGAGAAGCTAAGAATGACATGCACGGGTAGTGATTGCATTCACTCTCGTCTCCCTTTTTGTGTGTGAGGATGATCGCCCCAGTTTTCCGTATAGGTAACGACGCCGTATAGTTTGCAGAGCACTTGTTGCTTGCCGGTAAGTGGAATCTAGTTTAACTGCCGCTCTGTGTCCATTGTGCATTCCGGGATCTCTTGTAACAAGGACGATTCGTTGTGTGGGAAGGTTCTTCTTACATCTTTGTCCGCCAGGGCCTACCACTTTATTCGGTAAGAGTTCCTGGTCATGCACGTTTGTGTAGACCCCGGCGGCTTTTCCAGATGCAGTGGCAGACCGCCAGGTGCTCATGGGTCGACAGTTCTACGCTCCTTTTGACACGAACGTCCAACACTGAACGGAACAAGTCAGCTGAAACTGTGCAGAAATCACTGAGTGACCGCTGACCAAACGAATCTCTCCACCAGGTGTACTTGTGCACATCTCTGTGTTGGAACAAAATGTACATGACGCACAGTGCGTTATTGCAGGATAGTTGCAGCAGGAGCTCTCCATTATCATTTAGATTAGCATCAAGGTGTTGGCCGATCACACCCTTATCCCATTGTCGTTCTCAACATGTGTGCATTGATGTTTCCCAAATGGAGACTTGAGGTTGAAGTTGTCAGATCGATCCCTGTGTTCTTTACAGGTATCCGGCCCAAACTCGAGTGCACAGTACCAGGAATTAGAGGGATTCAAACCAAACTTGATCATACCTACCGATTCGAACAAGGATGCAACAAGCTCAATTAACAACGATGAACATAGCTCGTCCACTGGAGGTACAAAAGCAATTTATTGCCCTAGAGCAGGGGTTCCCAACCTGAGGTACATGTACCCCAAGGGGTATATTTGCCCATCTGAAGGGGTACATTTACGGTTAGCCACAAAAGGGAAAAATATATTTACATATTGTTTGCTTCCAAATATTTATACGTTTATCAGTGAATATTGTTTTCTAAACTCATTATATGCTTTTTGTTAAATATATCTATGATTAGTAATGAGAAAATATTTGGGAAAAAATTGATCTATGCTATCAAAAACTTTTAGGGGTACTTGCTGATCTGTTAAAATGCTGAAGAGGTACATGGTCAGAAAAAGGTTGGGAACCCCTGCCCTAGAGTATAACGATTGTGTTTAATTTGCATNCTATGCAGATTTTGTTTTAAGATTTAGCTGGTTTGGAACTTTGAAATAAATATTTTATCAAAACTATGCTCTGCGCAAGTTCTGTTGCATTTGTTAACAGCGCAAAAGTTTCAAAATATCTTAAAAAGTCTTTCTCTTTGTGAATCTTTTCAGGTATCGCTCGGGACGTGTGCCGTGTGATCAATATCAATTGCAGTTTTTCGGTAGTAGTGCAGCAAAAAAGAAAATGTGCGACAAAAAGAAACATTACGCAACAGACATCTTGGCCACAGCGACAAAAATTCAAGTCTGATTTCTTTGTACAGGTTTCGACAATCAACCTGAAAATTTTGACCAGGTGCCGAATCGGATAACCAATTTTTGCAATTTGCTCACTGATAGTAACATTACAATGGCAAAAGAAACAATGGAGGAAATTGCTACGCTCCTGGTGGACGAAATCAACCTAAGTGGGCTTGAGGCGATTTCATTCGCATACCTGTACGTTGCAGATAAATACCCCAAACCGTCGATCCCTTTGTGTGTAGCTGCATCGCTGTTATTCGTGAAAGAAGGAGGTAAATCACTCACCATGATGGCTAACATAAATAAATGTGCGAAGGTTTTGGAAGAGGCGGCCTGTTGTCTTATAGAGGAAAGCATCACTGTGAAGCCGGTGTTGAACGAACTGGTAATTCCTCTTTTGCGTGACATGCAAACTGCAACAGAAGAAGTAAAAATGAGAGTAGAAAAAACCAAATGCGACCAAGTGGTTCAGATTCTTTTCAGTATAGCCAACCTTCAAAAGTCGGTTGAAGGTTTTAAAGCTGCAGAAGAAACCTATGAAAAGTGCCTTTCGCGAATTAAGCAAACTCACGCGAGTAAGGCAGCAAGTCGAGCGGCTTATGCTTATACATTAGAGGGTCTTGGGGATTTGTACCTGCAAATGTCGAAGACCGATCGCGCTAATGATTGCTACGATAAAGCTATTGCTGCGTACCAATGTGCAGAAGATATTCGTGGGGGTAAAAAAAGAAAAAGCCTGATCGAGGCTTGCGAAACCAAACGTACCAAAAGGCGCGCAACAGAGATGTGACGCAAAAATAGAATAATCTTCATTGTTAATATGGTTATGTTTTTAATATTCAAGCTTAGCTTAATTTATCTTTTAATATTCAAGCTTAGCTTAGCTTGATTTAATTTATCAAGAAGGTGGTGGTTTATTACATGTTTGTGTATACGAGGGCCGTAGTTTGCCCAACTCTGACTTAGCCGGATCAATGAATCTTTGAAACTCGTATCAATTTGTATATTATTGAAATTGTAATTTTTATGATCGAAATTTGGTGTTGAACATTTCCTTATTCTTTGTTTTTTCTTCGCAAATTCATTTTTATGTTTTTATGATAAATGCATACGCGAGGTATATATTTGGTGCCGTTTTTATTCAACCTTTTCGTGAAGCCAATGCGCAGTGCGCTTAGCAATAGGATTTTTAATCGTGTGTTCAAATATCAACGCATCCTTTTGATAAATCTTTAATCTGGATAAAGCTGTCAGTTGCGGTCCCACATTCACACGTATGCACACCAGGCTGACCGATCATTTTGTCGAATCCTAGTCTTATGTTCATGTGTTATTAATCGACTCCTAAGTCACTGTTCAACTTAAGTACTTACTTGAAAGTGCAGAGATATATGAAGCTTACCCGTTTGTGGCAGTGAATTAAAAAGTAAGGTTCCTACTTGATGGCGAACAAGCGCAGACGAAGCTGAAACATTTGTATTTTATGCGAGAGTTCCAAAACGAATGCATTTTGCCTTCACTGCTACATGGCTATTATGGAATGAGAGAATGTGCCGCTTTTGCATTTTTCAAAGCGTTTATTATCGTGCAGCATTGTTTACGTGTAAACATTCGTGCTCAAGTTTTCCACATACCGTTTGCAGTAGAAATGCTTTCCAGATTTTTCGCATGCTTCTCAGTAACGTGATACGAATATTAAAACTGAAGTAAAGCAACTAATAAGATTGATGTCGTGGCTTTTTTCTCTTGGTTGTACTGGCTTGTGATCGATTGAGTGCAAGCTGCTGAGGATGAATGAGGGTGGCGGACTCCGTTCTGGCTTAGTGCCAATGCTCAACTGCTGTCTAACAGGAATAATTTCTTTTAATTTGATAGTTAGGTCGGTTACTGGAAGTTTTACTTTTGCGCTGTATCCTTTTCAAGTAGTATTCACAAATTGTTACTTTTAGTGAAATGCAGAAGACAACCATGTAATGCAACAACTGCAGGCCGGTTTTAGCCAAGCCAGCAGAAATGCAGTTTACTTGAGGGTATTCCTAAACATGCCATTATTATCTTGCCAGATTACAATTTAAGAGAGAAAATTTTAATCGTGTGAATAAGATGGTAGTTGCGAAGTGTTTTCAATGTATAGTGTTTTACTTGTGCAGGTTACTAAGTGAACTGATAATAGTTGTAAGTTGTTGCATTGTGATTGTGCGTTAAAGTTCTCGAGTTCAACGAAATTTGGTTTTGGGTGTGAACAAGATATGATTTTATTTCTTGACTTTAAGTTCACAGGAGTGTAAACAAGAGTCGGGGTGTAAATTTTCAATGAGCTTCGGAGCAGTGTTGCAGCCAGTGACTCAACCATATGGTCAAGTACGTACGAACTGGAACCAGTGCTGTGTAATAGACTGCTCATTGAGCCATCCGGCTGGGCACAAACCGTTCACATGTTCACACAGCGTTTTACGTAACACGTGACTCAATATTCACGC
>JGI24158J21664_10009859_pt1 | contig 12751 bp, 7 predicted proteins | sample Ectturendosymbi3_FD_21664 | JGI IMG/M metagenome (IMG submission 21664) | reverse complement strand
AAATACGTGCTTTCAATCGGAAGCAAGCCCCACCTTTGAGATTTGAGCTCACACGGCCTTCCATTCCGCGCACACTAAGCAAGCTCTTAGAGGGAACGTTGGTTGTAACTTGAAGTGAACATTTGAAAATTTGTTGCCATGTTATTAATACATGAAAATGACCAACAGTGAAACAATCCGCTCGCAAGATTGGCAACTTACCCTGCAGAAAAGCGAGTGGACATGAGTAAACTACAAGTTCATCACTGCATGACACCAGAACAGTGAACTTGGCTCTCATGCAGCGTGAGTGTCGTACCGGCAAATAAACCGTTATTGCAAGAAATAAATCAATTGATCGGAATTGAGCTGCTGACGTCAAGTTTTCGAGAAAGTTTTTGTTCGTAGTCCCAATTTCTAGAGAGGGGCAAGTGCCCGTTTTGACTCCGGGACAGATCCAGAAGGTTAGGGGAGAGATTTCAGTAAAATTTATTAGTCAGTCTGATTACGGGTTCACTACTGTAAAAGAGATGAAGTACACTTCACAAGCTCACAACGCTTCTGTGACAAAACAATGGATGACAAAATGGCCTTGTATTGCGAATGATGTTTTCCGAATTGTACACAATCATGGCAAATGAGGTCAATTCGAGGGTTTGAAGGGGAACGATCGCCTCAGTGGAGCCCCCCTGGATTAGCCCTTGCTTTCACGCCCCCTGCAGACGCCCATGGTTTTGACGTACCACGAGTTCAAAACTGTTTACTTGAGTTCAGTGTAAAAGCACACCCATAGCCATAATAGTCATTCTTTTCGCATTTACATGTTTAGCAACAATGTTGACCTCAAAACTATTAACAGAAATTATAGAAAGCCATTTCGAATTTTAGGTGTGCGCGAATAGCTGCAATGAATTTGTTTCAAATTGATAATGATAAATCATGAAATTACTTATGACACTGTGGGCACCTGTGCCCTCGTTGCCCCCCTTTCAAAGGTCAGGGGGGCAGTACCCCCGTAATGCACCCCGGTTCTGGCGTCCCTGAATATACCCCTTCAAATAGGCAATGGTACCACTAGGTGTGCATGTAACCCAGGTTGGGAGCTACTGATATAGACTATGAAGAGGAGTGGCGTATGCACACACCCTTGTTGGAGTCCAACACCAATGGTGAACGGTTGTGATTAACTCTCCCGACACGGACACAAACATTTGATCAGAAATACAGTGACTTGACGGTCAGTAACAGGCGGTCGTCAACACCGTACTCCCGCAACACTCCCCAAAGCTTTTCACGAGGAACCCAGCTGCACCCAGCTTTGTCGAGGTCGACAAGTCGCTGTGTTCCTTTGTCGAGGTCGACAAAGCATGTTTACACATTTTTGGCATACTCCCAAGATTTCTCAAAAATCTGCTGGAGAGTGAAAATTCGGTCTGTAGTGTTACGGCCGGAACGCAAACCGCACTGGGTATCATGCAGCTTTGATTCAATCATTTCGTAGCATCTTTTTCAAACCACTTGTCATACACTTTTCCAATGATCTTCCAGAACGCCAGGCCACCTGGTGCTCAGATCCGCAAGGATATGGGCGTGGCAGAGAAATTATAAACTCAGCTAAAATGAAACTCAGCCGGGTTGTCATAACCCTTTCGCACTCAGTAAGCCAGAACGCCATGCCAGTTGACACAAACTAGTAGACCTAAGCCAAAGAACTCTACTGTTCAGGTCTTTGAGCATTTCAAGTCGGATTTAATCGCTGCTTTTCCGGCCCAGGGATAGATATTAGAATTAACGGGCCAGAAGAAAACTCTCAGAAAGGGGCCATAAAACATCGCCATTGCGAAAGGTAGATGTGGGATTTTATCTACACATTAAAGTTGTTGAGGACCCCCTTTGACACATTTGCACATAATTTTGCTTCAGAGCTTATGAAATGTACCTCTGGAGTGGTTCATAAGCTTTTTAACAAAACAATTTGAAACCTAAGTGGGAAACTCCCAAAAGGAGGGTTACGGGATCTCTGAGAAATAGGGGGGCTGAGACGACCGCCTCGTTCGCCTCCCCTAATATTTACCCCTGTGCCAGCGTTTAGTGCTTTGACAGCTAGAAATACTTCGAAGGGGGTGATAGTATTTTCCACCCCAAATGTACCTCCTGTGTACCCGATGGAATGAGAGTAATTGGGTTAATGTGATTTTTGAAATACGAGTCTCCATCTGTCAAGGCATGTTCCCTTCATTGCTGATTAAAACACAGATAGATCTATCAGTGTGAAATCATTTTCCGCAGAGACGCCCGTTAGTTTGCCAGAACACTTTGTTTGCTTGCTACCTACTGTAATTGGAATCCACTTTATGTCCGAATTTCATCCAAGATTGCATTTTCGACTTTTCCACCGTGAGTGCTGCGGTCTTTCGTGCCTCAGCGTACCAGGAATGCAAAGAAGATTCAACTTTTTCCTGAAGCCAGGCCTTGTAGATCACTTTCTTTGTTCGAAGAGCGTCTTGCACAACCTGGCTCCACCACGAGATTAGTTTTTTGCCATTATTCGCGCACCGAGTCGTTTCCGTCCACATACCAGAGCAGCAGATGAAGCTACAGCTGCTTTGAACAGTCACCTTTGGGTCCGCTGTGAATTCCCGGATCTCTCGGAACAAGGGCGATACACTGCATGCAAATCTCTTTCTTACACCTTTGTCCACCAAGGCCTCCCCTTTTATTTGGTACGACTTCCTAGACCTGCGTGTCCGTGTAGACCAGCCATGTCCAACACAAATGGCTTACTGAGCCAAAAAGTATGTCACTATCTTGACCAGGGCCGCACATTGAATGGCTTACTATGATTTTAGAAAAGTAAATTTAGCTCCTGAAAGTGTTCGAATCCTAATTACAATGATAACAGACGTGATAAAGAGGCACTGAGGACCACCTGCATCAAAAATGTCAGATTCAAGATTATCAAAATAAGGACAGGTTGTCATTATGCAGAATACTTATAACTGCCACAACCTAAAGTGGGCCGCTATAGTTCTGCATCACTTTGACATGAACGTCCAACACTGAACGGAACAAGTCAGCTGAAAATACGCAGACATTAATGAGTGACTGTTGACCCAAGGATTCTCTGCACCAGGTGCACTTGTGCAAACTTTGTGTTGGAAGAAAGTGTTCATGATGCACAGTGCGTTGTTACATCACAGTAGCACCAGGAGTCTTCCGTTATCATTTACGTCAGCATCACCATGTCGGCCAATCACACCCTTCATACCTACGCATCGTTCCCAAAGCGTGTGTTGAAGTCTCCCAAAAGAATCGTGGATTCATTAGTTTTAACTTTCGCAGGGCATCACTAATTTTCTTTCACAAATTCCGGGTACAGGGCACTTGAGCTTGGGTTGTATACCTACAGACGCCAAAAACATCCAGGAAATGCCGTTTGGCTTCCTCGATCAATTCGTTTTCTTTTCCTGTTAGTGAAGTGATGTTCCAGTTTCCAATCATTAGCTTATGGAAAGACTGCCGTGTACGCGTGGCTTTCAAACCTCCCCGAGTAGAAGAACTCAGCACTGTCGCTATTCGTCAACCCAGATGCATAGCGGGCGCAACGTGGGGCCTCCACTTGTGGATAGCTGATGGGGGAGACGATCGGGCCCCTCTGACTAAAGCCCGAACGCGGTCCTTCGTGACGCGCGCGACAGCCGATGCGCGATGGTTTTGGTTAATTTTGCGCATTTGTTGGTATTAGCTGCCGAGATTGTACAATGAATCTATGTTATATCTACTTAAGAACAAAGCAGAATTTTTCGTGGACCAATTGCAACAAGTGTAAACAACTGTGCCCCTTGGCCCTTACAGGCATTACCACGTATAACCTACTATCAAATGGAGCTAAAGTAAACTTCATTACAATTGTCATTTATTTTAATGTCGCACTCGCCCAGCGTTTGTAATCAGTCATTAAATAATCACCCCAATGGTGTGCTGTGGTCTTTACGTCGTTATTGATACAACTTCATTACATTCGTGACATGTCATTGAATGTGTCTTTTGAGGCGGAAATTTACAGGCTTGCAGAGTTAAAAAATCATATGAAAAAGATGAATTTAACTGAACCAAAATATCGTTCAGCAAAATTTTATTCACTCTAAAGTGTACTGTCATAAAGCTTTTGCTGAGAAATTTCTTTCAGGATTTTTAGTCTTTTGTAAAGTGCTTTGAGACAATTTTTGAACGAACTTCGACTGGGATCAAAACTGAAAATTGATGACCCCGAAAATTCAATCCGGACAGACCTGCCATCTACTAACTATAAACTTGACGTGGAAAGCAGAATGAATCGGGGGGTGATTTGTTTTTCGTGAATCCTAGCCCTTCGTTTTATAAGGTTTGATTTTTTAATGGCAAAACTCGAATACTCCACTTCCTAGTTTTCCACAACTAACTATCTAAAAAAAAACTTTGAAAACGTGAAGAGGTTGTATGTATGGATATTTTAAATTGTCTGCCGGAAATGATCAGGCGTGTAAATTTTTTCCGTGATGTGGGAGGAGGTAAGAACTCAAGGTTTGCGTTCGCAATTGGTTACAATTAATTATTTTCATTTATCGATTATTCAAAGCCAGTGTACATGTTGACAAAGTGTATGGTTATACCTTCGCAGTTCCATTGAACTGACCTCTTTCAATGTTTACATTAACAATGTATCATTGCAAGGAATGATATATGTGAAGCATTCGGGCGTGTTAGTAATCAGTACAGTGGACGGGCCAAGCACAGTGGACGGACCATGCCAATATTCATCAATTAAAATAAAATTTCTCTGTTCCCCCAACATGTTTAAAATTCATAAATTTGTTCATACTGGCGTTCTGACATACTTTAGTTGCGTTCATTACGACTTAACAATATTGCGTTATTTCATGGGGTACAGGCAATAACTCTGTACTATAACCACTGTCAGCATCACGCAACAACATCTTACGGACAATGACGTTAACAAATATAGATGTCACATAACTCCTTTGTACAAGAACTTAAAGATATTGAAACATAATGATATTCATCAATTTGATTTGGCACAATTTTTGCAAAAATTTCACCACGGCAAATTGCCAAATATATGCAATGGATTTGTTTCAACAGACTTCCTGTAGATTCTTATCAAACTAGATTCGCTAAAATGGAAAATTACTTTGTTCACCGAGCTTCAAGCAATGCCGGAAAACAATCAGTTTAGTACTGCGCAGGGTAGCTTCTCTCTTGACCAGGCGGAACGAAGTCTGACGGTTGTACCTGCATTTTGCAAACAGTTACAAAAATTCGTACTTTCTCAGTATGAAGTGAGCAAATCAAAATCCCTGGTTTGTTGCTCCTATCAAATTTCACTGAGCATCACTTTCATTCATGTCGTACAGTATTCCTAGCAATTTTTCTGTTTTGGAACGCGTGAGTTTGTGTTGTATTGCTATTTAGCCTACAGTACAGATTGGTCTGTAAGACACATTTAATAGGGCATCTTGACCAGATAACCTTATGGTTTGTCGATGTCCCAGCTTCGGAAAAATGATGTAACTCACTTATAGAGCAAAGACTGTATTTTTTGTTTTGCTATCAAATGTAGTGCTTGTCGAGCATTTTTCTATTTTCGTCGTCTTTCCGTTGATATGTGTACTTTACTCACCGTCGCTAGACGCATCTCTTTATGGGCTCCACCAACTGGAAATGGTGATGACCATTTTTTGGGCGATGAGCTTTGCAGATGGTGACTGACTTTTATTACAGTAAACATTATTTCTTTTGCCTCACACTATTCGAAAAACCTGGTGACGCGCCTAAAGTTTGCAGAAGTTTTGAAATCCTTTGTGTTTCGAGGCTTGAAGCTTCTGTACTTTAAACACCTTTAGCAAGGCATGTTGTCGCCTTTTCATTTTCAGAGTATATACGAGTGAACACATCCTACACCACCCCAAACAGTATAGACGTTTTGGCAAGGTGTTTATGCCACATATAAAGCTGAGTTCGTTATAGCAACAGCAGAGTTAACCTGGTCGAGCGGGGAATCTCTACTGCTGTTGTGCAGAGGGCCGGCGGTTCGATTCTCTCTTTGGTTGGCTCGGGGCGACGCAGCATTGTTGCTGCAACAACATGTCTTTCCAAATCGGTTTCAAAAGTTCCAAAGCAAGTCTTGACATCGATTACAGTTGCTGAGTTACCCAGTCATCAGCGGACCGCACTTCGCATCTCTATGGAGTGCTAGCGAAAGGGCATGGCCATAGTTTGCGCCTGGTTTTAACTGTAGGCCAGACCGTATCCAGAGCGGCAAACAGCTGATACTTTCGAGGGGCCAAATGATTGCGACTTGTTGTTTTAGCGAACAACTAACAACGTTTTTGGTGCTTTCAAAATGTATTTGAAAATTTCGGGGGGGGCAATTGCCCTGATTGCGAGTAGGCCCATAACAAGCTTGGGACACCAGGAGGGGCAAAGAGTTTTCTGAGAGGGGCCCAGATTTTTTAACTATATCCAACACATTTTTCCATGGGGGGGCGAAAATTTTTTTAGGGGCTTCACCCCCCTTGGTTACGGGCCTGATTGCGAGCCTGGTTGTGGCTATTACTTTGGGGCCCAGGTTCGCTACAGGGGCTGCCAGAGTGGAAAATATTTCCCACCTAACTATCGGTACCTCATACCTGGACTGACTGCCTTGCATGGTTTAAGGGCTCAGTCTGAACTTTAACATAAGCTATGTGATGCTGGGCCCTGCTGTGCGTCGCCACTCCGGGCCAAATAGGCCGTTGTCAGTTTAACGTCATGGCCACTGCTTACTTTATACTATGTAAGATCAATCCAGTGAACGCAAAAAACGAAGCATTCTCGCAGTACGTTTTTTTTCGGGCTCCTTTGCCGATTGCCAAGATTTTTCACTACACGTTATTTTTCCTACGCACTGAAAATCCCGGTCAGAATTTTTTTGAAGTTGCTACGTACGGACACGTCCAGGTGAATTTTAATCCTGGCCAAACCTCAACACATTTCATCTGCAATCGACTATTGTTTTATTCAACGCATCACCAGGCAACTGTTGTCATAGTAATGCGAACAGCATAAACGATGTTTCTCTGGCACGATTGGTGATAATAGCGTTGCGCGAAATTAACTTGTTTTTCTCCGTCGCCGAAGGACTTTTCGAATACTTTTGCGACTTTGGGGGGTTGTCGCTCATATCCCGCATCCCGCCCGGTGAAAATTCAAACCAACGTCAAGTCCCACAAAACCCGTCACCCATTCCTCTTTCCAAAACTAACGAACAACCAACTCTTCGTCTTCTGCCAATCGCGACTTGCCTGTTGTTCTTCGATCATTCGTCGAAACCTGAACCTCAATCTCACCTGTTGTCAAGTCCATTGTGACGCATAATGCCAGATGCGAAACGCGATCGCGTGGCGTCGATTCAAATACCTTCGCAGTCGAACTTCACCCCGACAGGTCAAAGGGCAAGTCAATTGAAAGTTGCATCAAGGGTTCTTGTCGACAACAGAGAAACAGTTAAGTCTGATTGTTGACTCCGCGACAAGGTCGTCCGACATGCTTAAGATAAAAACTGCCGACGTTTCTCACATTTCGGCCTCAAAATTTTAGTTATTGGTGAAAAATTTTGCGCAAGAGCTTTAAGGAAAATTTTGTTTGATCTGCGGCGTTTGTTTGCGAAAAAAGCGTGGGGGGTGAAAAGGAGGAGCTTAGATTTCGTTCGCACTTGGGAGTTTTTCTCGACATTCGTCGAAGGAAGGTCTTCTTTCGAAAAAAGGCAAAAAACTGCGGCCATTTTGACGTTTTCCTGAAGTTTGAATCACATCAATCAATGTCACTGTGCAATTCACGTTCGGAGGCTCCCTGCTGTTCAAATGAACGGCTGCAAAGTTCAACAGCAGATTGAAATTCTAGCAGTCTTGTGGTTGCGACATATATGACGTCATCATCGTCATGACGCAAACAACGAGCGTCGAATCGATGTAACGACCGATTTTAATCACCCCCTTTTCGCACTTTCGTGGGAGTGTAGGATGTTGCCAACATGACTGGAGTAAGTCAAAGACCATTATGTCGTGTTACAAGACTGGTCAAGGCAACAGGGCCATTTACCCCCGATTAAAAAAACAAAAATGTGGTCAAAAATGAAACCAACTCCAAAAGACATGCATAGATAATGAGAAATAACAAAAAGCAACACAAAAAACTAGCAGTGGCCCACAAAACGATTTGGAGTATCCTGAAGTAAAAATTAGTGCGTCTCTTGTGGAAAGAAGGGTGGTTGTCGCAGAAAGGCCAGAAAGATGTAACGAAACCAACGTTTGACTGAAAAAATGCGATGCAACAGGCTTTCATGAGCACAAAGAGCAAATAATCGAGTGCAAAAGGTTGAAAAAAAGTTTTAGTTTCCGACGGAAGTCCGTGTTTGGTGCAAGGTGAGCAATGACGTTATATCAGGAAAAGTTATGGGTAGAAGATCACAAAGAGATCATCATCAAAAGTGTTAAACATTCGAAAAATGTTTTGGGGTTATTTCAACTTCCAGTTTGTTGGATCACTTTACCCTATTACAGGGATGATGAATACAGAAAAATAAAGCGAGGTGGAGTGACGATAAGTGGTTAAGGAAATGGAATGAACGCTTATGACCGGAGGAGATATATTTAAACAAGATTTGGCTCCCTGTCATTTTGCAAGAAAAAAGTGAAACAATTTTAGAAGAGCAAGGTATCAAGGTTGTTGATTGACCTGGGAACTCATCCGATACGAAACGCATCGAAAATTCGTGGAGAATTTTCAAAACAAAGCGAATGGGTAACGATTGCACAACCCTGGCCAGTCCCATTGAATTGCTGTTGCTGCCACATGGTTCGGTGATGAAATGTTGCTCAAGACTGCCAAAAGTTTTGCCAAAAACTTGTGGAATCAGTGCCGAAACGTGTTGAACAGTTAATGAAGAAGAAAAGTGATCACTACGCTTACTAAAAGCAGCTTAGGTTTCATTCAAACCGCAACAAAAAGCAATTTATGGCTGTCTTTTGCTGGTGAGTCAATTAATTTTCACACTCCTGTACTTTTCCACGAATACGTCATGCACAGCAGAGCGTGACAGGATCGATTTATGCGCGTGTTCGATAATCTCCGCACAGTGTCTGACGTAATAAAAGCACCGTACGTTACAATCAGCGACGCACGACAATAGCGAGGCGATTTATGTCGAGCAGGTAACTCATAAAGCTGCGGTAGTTTCGGTAATTATGCACCGCTGCTTTCCAGCGGTAACATGAGGCACAAGAGAGGTAAATGTCGATCAGAACTGAATGTCCAACATTAATCGAAGAACGAATCCCTCGATGCAGACCGTGCTTTTTCAGGCTGTGGCGGCAAGAACTGGTTGGGGGAGAAGGGGGGAGTTATCGCGACATCGCGTGGACGAGTGGAGTGCAGCGCAAGCAATAACAGGGCTGTGGAACGGTATGTGGGGAGGGGGCATAACATATAAGGTCGTTGTCCAAGCTAGGGACGTTGCTGACGGATTCGACGCATCCGCAAAAAGGGAATCGATTCAAAAATGTTTCCGAATCCACAGCCCTTGTCGACGAAGGTAAAAAGAAGAAATGATTGATAGACAACGTTATCGTAGATAGTGAACAAAATAGACTGCTTTCCTTCCTGTATTCACAGCAAAACAGACGCAGCGTGTCCCTCAGGGCCTTTCCAGCCATTCCTGGGCCGCTTTATGAACCCTGTTGACCGCCGTGCCGTCCAACTGCGACTTGAGGAAAAGAGAGATGTTGTCGATCGCGATCTCGAGTCCTTTGTGCACATCTCGCATCATGTCCGAGTTGCTCTGCGAATGTACAAGTCGAAGCCAGATTAACACTAGGTGCTCATTATTTTCTCAACGATCTTTTCAAATATTATTTCAACGATGAAATTAACGAAGTAATCAATGTGTTGTTCCACAATGAAACTGGATGAGACGTTAAATCCGTTGCAAGTTCACACTTCACTGACATGCTCGTTCAGCGTCTGTAACAAGTTTAGCGTTTAAGCCAAACCTTGCGCGTGTCGTAGACAAATACTATTCTTACGAAACAATTCAACAGTTTCTGCTGGTTGTGATTTACAACTTCATCGTAACTATGAAACTGGTCAGCTTATAAGCTTTCATCAAAAGTATTAGAAAAACAGTGCGTTGCTGCGAGTGTATTCGAATCTACGACCTGTCGATTCGGAGTTCTATCTTTACATTCACTGCAACTTAAAATTGTGAACTATTCAAAACATTCAGAGCAACATCAATGTTGACACAACAGTGCCGTTGACGTCACATACGAGAATACATTTCTACGCCGAAGATTAGGGAAGTATTTCAAAGAGAAGACAAATCTCATCATCTTACTTTCGTTTGCTCGTAAAACTTTGCCAGGCCAGCCTTGTTGTACTCCCCTCTGTCGTGATAATATTGCTTCAATGCTCCGTTCAATTTCTCCTGGAGCTTCAACAACTGCATGAAGCAACGATAAAAGGCATGCGAGGTTTGTATATATCGGATGCGAGGTTAGTACTTCTGCGATCGGAAAGCCCGAGCGGCAAGTGTGCAAAGCTTGACACTGTAGCAGCAAGAGAGACCACCCCACGGGATCACTCCATTTTTACTTGTTCGCGCCACATACATATGGGTGTTGTTCTTCACGCACATCCCGTTCGTGGTAAATCGCGCATTCAACGCAACACCACCGGAGAGGTTGCAACAATACTATGGAGTTTTGTGTCTGCAAAGACGAGGTGGTGATAGTTCAGTGGTAAGAGAGAATCCGCCTCCCAATCGGAAGGTTAGGTGTTCGAACCATGGCCACTGAGTCGCCGTAGCGCTCTACCTCAACCACCCCGGCACGGGCAAATTTCAGGCTTCGGCCAGTCGCTAACTTCCGTCACTAAAATCAAATGGAAAGGCTGATTCTCGATTTCCATCGATCAAACTTAACGCTGGCATGCTGCGTGCCCAACATGTTAATCATGAACATTAGGTTCGCAATGTAGTCATTTAAGTTGCCAAGACAAGATGGCGATTCAACAAGAGATGGTTTTACAAGAACCACAATAGCGCCTTTACGTCTTGCCCCCTTAAGAGTGAGCGAATTATTTCAAATAGCCATGAAACAGATCATTTTTCTCCGCTTTCAACAGTTGCTCACAACAAACTATTCGTCTTCATATCTTCGGTTGTATCAACAAGCTTTGGCGACAAGTCAGAAGAGGAGGAAATAAACTGGTCTTTTTTATGTATTATATAAAAGAAACAGAGATTTTCAAAACCTTAATTGCCTTCCACATAGTTTATGAAAGCACAAGAAGCAAACTTCTCTGAACAAAGCTCCCCCCACCTGTTTGTGGTCCTTGATGCTCGACTCCAACTTTACTTTGAGATCAAACAAATTCATGAATCGGTTTTTCAAATCGATGTGGGAGTTCTGGAGCTCTCTGCAAACAAGACCGAGATCAGCTTCAAGCGGATAAAAGTGTTTGATGGGCTTGAAAACTAGATACTGAAACAAAACGAGATAAATGTCAGCTCAGCTGGATGACGTAGTCGGGCAGATTTGGGGAAGACTGGATCGCGGTTGAAAGCAACGAAACAATCGAATTTCGATGATCTTTCTTGAACCATTCATCAGGAGTAAGAAATTGCCATGGCAACAAGCGAACGACGAAAGCGGTGCGTGGATTCGAGAAGCAAAAAATCCTCCGACAGAGATTCAAGCAATCTGGGGGGTTGCCGGCCGCACCCCTGGGTCTTACCAGACGGGTTTCTTTGTACTCCCCCTCAACCTTCCACGGCGAAACAAGACTTACCCCCATGAGATTAACAAGTGAACCTTCGGCGTGGAAGCTTCAAGTTCATCATGTACTAAGGTTCACAGAGAACAACAGGGATGCTTTTGCAGCTAACCAGCATTCCATGCAAGGAATGCGCCAAGCTTTCCATTCACAACATCAAGAACACTTGATAGAGAAGGTAGTTGAGAGCAAGCAACGTCTGGTCTCTCCCTGAGGGGGATAGATGGGGGGTAAACTCGTTGAAACCCACCGGTAGTTTTGAGCGCCTTGTTTGTTGCTCATCATTTCATTCCTCACTCCCTCCTCCAATTTATTTTTGACGTCACTGCGCTCTTCCATCAACTCCTGGTGACGTTTCGAACGTTCAGTCAAGCGCTCTGTAAGAATAAGTGGAAAAAAGTGAATAGGAAACGTTCAAAGTTCGAGTTCGCAAAAAAAACAATATCAAAACTTGCGGCTGCTGTTCAGGTTTATGTCAATCTACTGAAACCAGAATATTCGCGGCAATCAGACTATGACTCGACTTTGGACAAGGTACGAAAATATCTTTGGCGTTCTGTAAACTTTCGGCTAAAAGTGAAGAGCAAAAAAAAAAGAAAAAAGCAACGAGAATGTTAACAGTCAATGACGCAACCTCTTTACTCTCTGCCGTTGTTTAGGGGACTGTTGTGGCCAAAACGGGACGTGTGGAGATTATTCATCGCTTTTGGTTGATGTACAGTTTACAAGTTTATAAAATCAACAAACGAAAAACTTTCAACAAACGACGGTTGCCTTTGATCGAACCGCGTTTTTCCAAAGGTTGATGTTTTAAAAATGTTATATTTTAGTCTTGTTCATTGTCATCTAAAATACTGCATTGTTTCATGGGGCACAGCTACTAATTCTGTTTTGCAACCAC
>JGI24158J21664_10009858_pt1 | contig 12752 bp, 4 predicted proteins | sample Ectturendosymbi3_FD_21664 | JGI IMG/M metagenome (IMG submission 21664) | reverse complement strand
TTTTTTTTCTAAGACATTTTTTGTCACAGTGATGGGCATGTTAACTGAGTATAGCAATTTATTTTTTCACTTGAGGACTACATACATTTCTTTGGTTAAACAGCTCCTACTATTTGGTTTGATTGACATTAACAACTTGCCTGAGCTTGGTATCATATGGATTTCAAGAGTGCTTAGATCTCTTTTTTCAATGATCATTGTACATCTTGCTTAATACTGGATGTTGGTGAACACAGAGTACAAAATCTAGCATTTCCAAGTGCCAAAGGTTTGGAATACTGCTATGGTTTTACAATACTGTAATTTAATAGATGTACAGTAGGCTCTTCAGGTAATCTTAGTGCTATGTATTGTGCTTCATGGACCGTTTCTTGGTAGCTTGTTAGTTAATAAAAAAATGCGTGTGTTCTTAATGTTTTTCTTATATTATGCATTTCACTGTCGATTGCCACTAAGTATATCAAGCACTTCTTCAGGGCACAGCATTTACCACTGTCTTAGCCATTCAACAACATGTATCTCTTGCATAGCAGAGGTTTTCTATTTAAAAAATATGTATTATCTTTTGAAAAATTCAATAAATTGTCACTTGTTCTGCAGTTCGATGTCATTGTTTGAATCTCATGTGTTAAGGGAATATTTGTCATTCATGTCCATTATACACTTACAAACATTTGTTTTTTCCCAAATTAGGTTGTAATCCATCATCTCTGAAATGACCTCCATTGGATGTTTTGACAGCAATTGTTGCTCAAGAGTAAAATATCGGCACCAGAGAAAAATGACAGCCCTCATAATTAGTGAAACGTCGCTCGCAAGGAACAGCCGGGGAAGTGGGAATATTCCGTCCTAAAGAAAGATCTAAAATAGGCTTGGACAGCCCATTACTTAATGTGTGTGCCTTTTGCACATCCCGGTGTTGAAGTGTGCCTTTTGCACATCCCGGTATTGAAGCATTAAATTTTCTCTGTTGTTCGTTTGGTTAGTGAGTTGACAAGTTGCTCAGTCTTACGTCCACGTCTTCTTTGAATCCGCTGAGTGATTGGTGATTTTATAGCATATGCGCTGTTTGCAGGTACCGTGACTTGATAGAAGCTGCTGACACCATAAGCGAAATGAAGCGCTGTTCGAAATCCATCAAAACATCGATTCAAGATCTGCAACAGTTCACCTTAGATCGCTCCACGGCCCAGCGCAGGCAGGCCTCACAAACTTCGCAAAATCGTAACACGAAAGAACATAAACGGTGAGCGACAGCGAGTGCAAATGAAAACACCAGGACCAGTTTGCAGTACGTGCTCCGTGTTTGCTGAATTCTTGCACTTAACAGGACTCGAACCGTGGACTCCAGCAATTGGAGTTTCTCGCAAATTTCTCTTTCCTTTCGTGCTTTGATTTCCGTTCCCGTCAATCGTTCAACCATAGCTCGACTGGTATGCTATTTGCTCGCAAAGAAATAAAGTGAAAAAACAAAAAACTAAAGCAATTAAGAATAAGACAAAAAGTAAAAGTGCAGTGTGAAGTTTGGTTCAAATCGCCCGAACCGAAGTGAGATGCAGATAAATTCACGGTTTCTCCGTTGTCGTAATGAAGATAAGTTCTTTAGCAATGATGCCCTGTAGGTGCCGCGCTCGTTGGCGCAGGACTGTGCGGCAGCTTTATTTAATAAATTCGTACAAACGCAGAGATTTCTTGGTTGTAAAATTTTTGACCGCGCTCGCTCTTGCGTGACTTACCTTAAGTGTACTCATCATATTTTCGTATGTGTCATAGGTACATGGAAATAGCTGCTGAAACTAAAATCTTGATGGATATGCCCGAGCGAATATGGTTGGAAGTGGAAGATGGGAACGTGATCAACGCTTCCTACTTGTATCTAGAGGCAAGTCTTCGATGAGTTAAGTTCAAAGTCTAACCGTTCAAGTATGTGTGCGATAAGGTAGTTCGCCGTCGAAGTTGTGAACGAACTAAAGGTGTAATAGAAAACTGGCCAAGTTTTTGCGATCCGCCTGCACACTTTCGTGCTTTTCCCTGCAACACTGTATCGGAAAAAAGGTCAGAAATCTCGCAGCCACCGAAAAAGCTTTCTCGTTTGAATTCTACTGTATCCAAGCTTAGCTGCCAGTCGAAATATCATAAATACACGAGAACATCATAAAAAAAAATAATAAAACGCGGGGCTGGGACACCAGAAAACCCGAAGATTATCTTGTCAAGGTGCACTGGAGTTACTAGAAATACCTTGGTGGCCATTTCGACTAAATAACTATTAGCAGCTGGCTGTGATAAGTAATTATGAAAGACAAAGAAAAATAAGAACTCGTGTTCATTAATTTATTAAATCGTCAGATGTTACTCAGCCACGGCGCTCGAACGAAATGCACCGTTAAACCACAGTCTTGACCGGTGAACAGCGTTAATTTTATTCGTAGTTTTCATTATACAAGTTCAGTTTTTGTCTTTTGCTGAGCGGAAATAATCTAAAACAACGTAGACAAGTTTTATACAGTAGGTTTGGTGATTTTCCGACTAACTTCGCTCGTGCTTCAGTATATCTCAGAGTCGGCGTGTTAGAAGCCTGTTTAGATTTGATTTATCCAATGCATGTCGGCAATTCGTTACCTGTTCAATTTTTTGTGAGTTCATGCCTAGTGTTTTCATGAAATTCGTAAATTCGTGGTAGAGTGATACAATACTGATGATCTAAGAGCGCATTTCACCGATCTGAGTGGTTTTCATTTACGTCAGAGTTAAGGCACTTTTCAAGGATTGCGTTGGTATCTTGGTCTTGAAAAGATCCAATTCTGTAACACGAAACTTCACGATCAATATAGATTAGAATTAGCTGAGCTGATTAATGAATTTCACCTCAATGCTAGTTTTTTTTCGACGCTGAGACATTTCGATCATTTGTCCCGTAATAGTATTAAAACACGCCGTAACAGTAATTACTAGCCCATTTTTTTAGACAATTTGACTGAATTGACTCAATTTTTTTCGGTCATTTAAAAAAAAATTCGGTCTGTGGCCGAAAAAATAAACCCAGATTCGGTGGAATGTTGGCAAACCTCGTCATAAAGGCCTGTTTCAGATAACGGCTGATGTTCATGCAACCAGTCAAAACTATTTTATGCAAAAAGAAGTTTCAGCCAATGCTGGTAAAAAGACAATTTCTCATCGAGGAGCTACGTTTTGGGCAAACGCGGAACAACACTTCAAAAATAGCCTCATCGTGTCTTTACAGCTAACATTCCGAATAGTTTACTACTTGATTCACCCTGTATAATTTTGCAGAAAACATGTAATCACCTTGTCAGTCTTATCGTTTGCGATTTGTTGTTGTCTGGTTTGTAGTGTAGCGATTGATGTACAAGGGCAATGAACCACTGATCTGGTCCTTCTCTCAGGTCCGGTACAATTTCTTGTATGTGTTTTTGCTTTTATTCTCATATTACATAACTATTACATAACTGCTACTCAACTGAAAAAATGTTTCATTCTGCTTCGAGGACACTTCGACTCAATAACCGCAACGTTTTTCGGTGCACTGACTGCAGGTTCACTTTGTTTTAACCTTAGTTATATTGGAACAATGTGGCCAGGCTCGGTAACGCTATTATCTATATTTGGCTGTCATTATGTTTCTCGCAATGCAGTGGTCGTCATTATATCTCTGTCTTGCAGCCAAACCTTTTTTCGGTCGTTGACCGATTTTTTTAATGGCCGAAAAATTCTAAGTCAGTTCGGTCAAAAAATGTCCGAAAATGAAGAGATGACAAAGTTTTTCATCTATTTCGGAGAAATGACCGGAATGTCTCAGCGAAAAAAAACAAAAAAACAAAGCCAAACACAAACACAATATAAAAGCACGAACGCGACTTGTTGAATGCCGGGTATGATATCTAGCGTAGCGGCGACGCGATTGTGCCGCATTTCTCTGCGCTGAAGTTCATAGACCCTGTCCGGGCCCGAGAGTGAATAAGCGAGCCTTCTTTCTTTGCAGAGCCTTCAGGTCGTGAACAATCTCTCGTTGTCGGGCTCGAACGCGTACAGCCCCATCCTGTCCTGGTTCCCCATGCTGGGTCAGCAAGCGCAGGCGGTCGGCAATCTGGGCGCCGCAATTTTGAAGAAGTGCCGCAGTCGCTTGGGCGATCACTTGTGCGCGGCGGCGAAGACCGCCGAGGCCGCGTGCTCGATTGTTCTGCTCGAGAAAGCGTCCGTGTCGGACGTCTTCGAAGCGCTGCTGAAGTCGCGCAAACAGGCGATCGCCGATATATTCGACAGCGACGGTGCGACGCACCGAAACGCGGGGGCGAAGGCGCGAATTTGCGCGAGCGTCAGTGTCGCAGTGCAAACGGTCCTGCAGGTGTCTGAGCTTTTCTGTCAGGGGGCGGGTGGCGCGGTGGCGGGCCTGCTGAGGAGGTGCTCGTCTCAGTCGGCGCAAGACGTGGTCAGTGACTTGCTCGATCGCGAAGAGGCGTCGACTATTTGGCGAAAGTATCTTCCCACGGAGACCACGCAGAACTTACCGACCTTGGATGCCAAAGGGTTTGAGATCGAACCCACCGCTGTGCAACGGGAATGTCGCGCGTGGCTCGCAGATATTGCTGGCGACCTGAAACGGGGCATAAGGCAGTTGTTGCAATTCACGGCCTGTGCCAAGGATCTGGCCAACATTCGGTCGGCTCTGATGGACACTTTGAATGTTGAAAGCGTCGCTCAGCACACGGGCCGGGCCCCTTCCGGGCCCGATTCTCTCTTGTCCGTGGACTTGGAACCCAGTCCAGCGCCAAGCAGTAAATGGTCGGCAGCCTGCCGGGCCGTGGTAGGCGCTGACGTCCAGCTGTGGAACGACCACCTGCGGGCAATATTCATCGAAAGGATCGACGAGCTCGTGCGTTCCACGTTCGAGCGACTGCTCGAACAAAGCAAGCAGGTTTTCGCGCGATCACGTGACACGGACGACGACCAATCAGACGCGTCCGGCTTCGTGTGGCAGGAACACGAAAGCGACGTCGCGCCCACCATGGCGTGGACCCAGTGGCAGAACAGGAGAAACGCCGGTTTGGAGCTGACCGGCGGCCTGGTCCTGAAGGCCCGGATGATAACGCCGGGCGTCAGCGATGCGTGTCGCGGCGTCAACGCCGTGGTACTGGAATTGCTCGACGACTTGGCACACTACGCCCCTGCGATTCGCAAAGACCAAGCCGAGACCCGTTTGGCGAAACACAGCCCGAGTGCCAATCGCGAAGAAGACGCGACTGTTGTCGGGCACTTGAAAGAGAACTGCTCACGATTTTTGAAAAGCTTGCTGAAACACATCGGCAGTGTCGAAAGCGAACTGACAACTTCTGTGGAAACGCAGTTGGACGAGTCCGCCCTGCGTCGAGTGCTGCACTTGTCGTTCGTCTGCCGGAACTTTTTTACAATCTGTCCCGCGTTTCGACAGTGCTGCTGTCCCGAAAGCCGGCCCACGTCCCACCACGTTTCCACCAAGACCCACTTCCATGGCGCCAGACCCTCAGCTCGGGGGGGCGATGTCGATTCGGCTGAAGCCGCTTGGAATGAAGTCGTGGCGCAGATGAATACTCACTGCAGCAACTTCATGGGGATCTGGTGCGACAGCGTTCTCAAGCGCGCCCTTGGCGGCTACCTGAATCAGCTGACACTGTCGGTGTCGGGTGGGTCCCTGCTCCCCTTCCTCGCCACTTGGGATTCGGTCACGGTCGAGGAGGAGAGCGAGTCCGGCAAGATGGTGACGTCACGGATCGCGGTTCCGTCATCGGTCACGACCTTCACCATGGACTTCCTGCACGCGATCTGCTCCGAGATAACCGCGATAGGCGGCTTCTCGACTGGCAGGGTGACGTTGCGAAATCTGACGCGAAACTGTCTCGACGGCGTGCTTCGCGCGTTCTCCGAACTACGTCACAAAGTGTCGGGCGCCGACGCCAGCCTGCACGGGCAGAGTCGCGCCGCCGCCGGGGCAGAGCCTGTCCCCTCGCAGACCTGGGCCCTGCAGTGCCTTTTTGACCTCCGCTACATGCACACCCTCCTGTACCTGCCCCCCTCAGCCGCCGCCGTGCGCGCGCAAGACAAAGACCCCGATGGCGATCTTTTGGGGGTGGTGGACGAAGACGACGACTGTCCTTCGTACACGTACACCGAACTGGTCGACTGGCTCGAGGGATACGTCGACCCGTTCGACCTGGACGTCTTTTCTCCTCACCTGACGCGCAACATTCAACGTCACATTCAACGAACATCGGTCATGTTCGGATTGCTCGTCGGCCAAGATCGCGCGGGGACCTCTGGCGCGCTGAAGTTCGGCGTCTCCAAAGATTCGCATAACGTGCTACCTCTGGCAGTCGATTGCGGAAGGTGAGGTTTTTATCTTTTTCGCTGCAGTTTAATGTTTCTCTTTTGTCTACGCTGCTTTCAAAGCACAGTTTTGTTGTATGTAGGTTGATTTTTTGGGAGATTGATACTTGTTTCTGAAACAAAGTGCACGTTGCAATGTTTTCTAATAAAGATTAAAAAAAATTATCCTCAGACACAGCTTTCTTTTTAAGGTGTATTGAGAGACCGTTTCAGTCTCTCAAATTTTTCCTACGGTCTCTCAAAATACACTAAAACCTCGCTTTTCGACCATCTCAGATGAACTAGTTGTGGTCTTTTGAAATGTCTAATGGTCAACAAGGTCAAACATGAAAAAAATTGCTCAGTGGCATTGCCAAGTATAAATTAAGACATTGCTCAATATAAATTCTTATTCAATTCATTCTTCTGTGTTTTTGCTTACGAGCAGATTTTCGACAGGAAATCTTAGGCGCTTAAAAATCAAACATCACACTTTTCGTTTTCCCTAAAAGCAGTAGTCGGTACTTAACCCAGAGGCGGGGCTGCACACAACCAATGCGTAGGCGTAGGCACGGGAGGAGCGAAAGGAGCCAGCCCACCAAAAAAATTCTAGCATATCTTGTCGCTTTGTGCTTCGAGAGAAATGTCCCAAACTAAATACCGTTGCTCGCTTGAAGTCAAAATATCTGGCCCCTCCCAGAATTTTAAGCTGGCAACGCCACTGAATCAATGCCATTCAATCGACTCTTTCCTCACGTTTTTCTTTCAGGTTCTCTTCCCTCCCCATCAGCAGCCGATCGTCGCGGTCGCACCAGAGACTGGCATCGCCCCTGGCCCGGCAGCTGCCCATGGCCCACGCTTTGCGCGGCCTAACCAGGTCTGCCAGGGACGACGACGACGACGCGTCCTTGCAAAGCGACGGCCAGCAAAAGAACCTGACTTCGTCGCTTTACTCGAAACTCGGGGCGCTCGGCTCGTCGTGGCTCTCGATGTCGTCGTCGTACACCGAGGGGTGAAGTTTGGTTCAAGGACAACCTGTCGCCATGGTAACCAGCGTGTCTGGCGCGCGGTTGCAACTATCCGAAAGAAATCGCGCGTGCCACAAAGCGGCGTGATGGCAAAAAATCCTAAGCGCACAAGCACGCTGTGCTTTGGAGTTGGTTGCTGAGAAACACGTGCTTGGAAACTGCAAGTTCCCGGATGTTGGATAATGCCGAGTCAGCGAAAACGTCCTTGTTGGGCACATGTAGTCCGTAGGCACAAGTTGCAGTGTTTTTTTTTTCGAAGTGAAGCACAAAGGCCATCCTTTAATACGCGTTTGTTCTTGATATGGGTCAATTAACAATGACTACAACTTCAGCAAGCGATGGACTTCACACAAACAAGCTTCACTGCTGCAATTACTGAGGGGTTTCCAAAAGCGACTTTAAATCAGTGGTTTTCAACCTTTTTTGTACCGCGACCCATCATAGTAACCCACTATAAACCAATGACCCCCATCTAAAACTCGAATAAAGTAAATGTAGTGTAGCTGTGGACGTAAGACACCACTCGCGATTCCCTTGTTGAAATCCACTGCTTTAAATGGTTTGCAGCGGCTTGTTTGAAGTAAAAGCTTCTCTTTCTTCGTTCTGCATCACTGCTATGCCTGACGTAACGAACGCGGCGTAGGTTGCGAAAAAACTTCATGCTTCATTAGTTCGTCGCTTGCACCCGTTCCGTTATGTGTTCGCTATGTTATCGAATGCGGGTGTTTGTGACATCTCTCTGTCCGTTTCGTGCAATGTTCCTGGCCAGTTGGCAAAAAACAGATTTGCTTAACTATAGTTTTTATTTATATTGTTCAACCTGCAAAAAGATTTCTATACTGCTCTCTGTAGCTGGTGCTATATTCTGGAAAGTTGTCCGTGCGCAATAGCGACGCGTAGCGACAAATATACACAGGACGAGACACTTCGATATGTTGCCTTCTTCTCGTGAAGCCGTCTTTTTTCTTTTGTTGGGGCAGTGTTTCTCGTTTTCAGGGTTGTGGAGTCGGATTCCCGGATTTTTTATCCGACTCCGGAAGTTCAATTGAATCAGTTTTTACACCGCACTCCTAAGTTTGACGTGGTACAAATTCTTTTGAAACTTTTATTGGAACAGAGAATTCTTGCTGTGTACCACAATTTCCATTGATTGCCAGTTGCTACAAAATCGTTGACAGCCAAATTTCACTCACGTTATGTTGAGGGGTCGGAAATGTTTGGAAAGATCGATGTCGGGCATTTCACCTCCGACTCCGCAACCCTGCTCGTTCCAACTACTGAGGTGCGTTCTTGAGCTTCGCGCACTTAGCACAGCATACCCTAGAACGTAGAAAAGTCGGCCTTAGTTGTATGCGAGTTGAAAACTTGTAATTTTCTGTTAGTAACGACTGGTGGTTTTCTTGAGATGCGACCGGGCGCATCATTTATTCTTTTTTGGTATGATGCGACAGTTTCACGGGTCAGTAGTGCTGTTCACGGGTCAGTAGTCGCTGCGCAAGGTGTTGAAATGACAGAATGAAGGAAGATATTGTTAGATTTTCGGTAGCTTTTAGCATCAAGTAAGTTATTTGCTTTAATTTTTTTGTAATCCGTCATTACGGTTCTCGACTGCTCTGCAATCTGCAGCCACTTGCGTTTGCGCAGCGACCTGGCGACAACAAGTTAACTTTGTTACGTAAAAAAACAAGTTTGTTACGTAAAAAACAAGCAATTATCTTTGGAGAATTCGGTGCGGTACGGTCACAACGAACAATTGTGCGATGCGTTTAGCACTGCGAGTAAAGGGTGTTCATTGGGTGACCCAAAAAAACAGATAAAACAAAATTTAACCAATAACGTAAAAACATTCTTCTCGATCAAAAATGATGATAAACAAACTTGCACTGATTAAGGACATTTTAACCAGAAAAATGTGAGATGATTCATCTAATGTGCATTATTTTTCCAGTTGTTTCCTGAAATAATATTTGGTTAAGCCTAATACAACACATTTGGAGAAAACGGTAATGTACAGTAGCGAAACATAAACATATTACGCAACACTTTTAAAATAAAATAGCTGCAAGCTTTCAGGAGGACTGTTCATCAGTTGACCACCTGATCGAGGTATTTGTTGTAAAACTTCAACTTGGATTTTTACGCATGTCCGTAAATACACAGTATACGATATCTTTAAACAACAACCCGCGTTTCCAGTTTAGGAAAAAATGTTTGGAAAAGAATGCTACAGACAGATTGTGTTGCAACAAAATGGTTTGAACACACGGGACTCATATTAAAGTGATTACTGTACGTAAAGCACGCATTGGCCAAATTTACAATTTTCTTGTTTTTTTTTATGCACATAACGTAACGTTTTTATCGACAGCATAACGCTTCAACGAGTGCCGCGGTGCATTTTTTAAGAAGGGAACTGTTAAAAATCAGGTCAATCGTTTCCTTTGCAGCTGGTTTGACTGGAGCATGAGTAAAATAGGTGCGTGAGCTGACAATTCCTTTAAAAAAGCATAATGTTCTTAGACGTATACGCTCTCCCAGTTTCCCTGTTTACTTTCTGTCGCCCCGTGATAACGAGCACGGCGTTTCGCACTGACAATCAACTGTCAAGTACACCACGTGCTTTGTATGTTGATCTTTCCTGGAGGTCATGCTTGCGGAAGCACTGGCATACGCAGACAATTTTCATGGGAGGGGTTTCATTCAGTGGTATATGGTGGTCATTTGTATTCGGTGTGCGCTATTTGTGACGTCACAATTTGATGTCATATTCATGTTTCCAAACCAACGTTTTGGCGAAGTTGTTGACATAATATGCGTATTCTTCTGCACGCACTCTCCTTAATTTATGTGTTATTGAACTGAATATAAACTGTCAGCGCTACAAGTTAGAATATCGGAGGAAAATTAACTCAACGCTACGACACAGCAGTTCATAACTGCAAAAATGTCAGGCTGCGCGTTAAAAAAGGATGTAAAACACACTCATCCATGAGTCAGAGTAATTTACAACTGCAAAATGAGGCTGCGCTAATGTCTTGTCGAATACGAGCAGTGGAGCATAGAAAGTGTGGGGCTGGACTGGCTGGCGCACACCCCGGTTTGCAAGATCGAATCTTGCTAAACTGCACAAGAACTGAGCACGCGCATAAAATACGCAAGAAAACTTTGAATTTTTTGTTATGTACAGAAGTCCAGCAAATTTTTAGTTTTCTTTTTTCCCTGCTGAGACATTATCAAATGCCTGAATGCTTCTATGTTAACAACTGCGGTTTTTGAGCTCGTGCAACAGTTTTACCGTGCTACAGAAATTGGTAATGTAGCCAATGCGGTCAGCACTTGCGCTGATCAGCCATAGCAGTCAAAATAAGACAATTGTTTCGGCTAAAGCGAACTATCGCGGAACACAATCTTAAACATGTGTAGTAGACGAAAAGTCGCAAAAAGTAGTGAGATGGTTTCTGGATGCAGAAGATGACCCAGATTCCCACCAAATCCCAATTAATACTTTTTGGCCCGTTTACAATGTTCCTTGAAATTTGCATGCAAATTCATTCCGTGGTGTTTGCATTAAGTCGACAAATTAACAAGCAAAAGGCATGCAAAAACAATATCTTTTGTGCAGGTAATAATTACTTGTAAAAAAACCCCAAAACCCCCCTACAACCACTTTGCACTTTTTAAATTTTTTGCTATCTTACTGGGACTAAGAGCATGACGATTTTAGTAATAAAACATTGATGATATTTGAAATAAAACACTGGGAAACTTACGCAGCTTTTATTAAAATCGTAATAACACGATAGACTCAAAGCAACGTTTAGCTTTCGAAATTAAGACAAGCCAAACCTCCCAAGATACTTTTACGAGACAACGTTTAGGCTTATGCAAATCAGCGAACAAACATAACAGGAAAAATAAGGTTACCTGGATTTTCTACTCTTGATTTCTCTGATTCTTGTAAATGCGAGAGTCGGGAGAGTGAAAAAATGATCATGAGTGTGAAAATGATTTTCTAAACACAAAACATGCTACTCCATTAAAGTGCAAATGATTAGTGCTCAATTAGCGTTTAATTTTGTGTAATCGATGTGCAACGCGCTGGATGCTGATGCTATGACCCAAATGCGAATGCACGTGGCTGGTACTGCTGTAGGCCTTCTTCATTCCGTCGGTTGCTACAAACCTATGGATGCTATTTTGGGACGGCTGTTAGCGTTACTGTTGCCTTCACGATATCGTGTTCGACTAGAAGCATTTCAAAATTAATATTTAAAAAATGTTATGGGTTTGTTTTCGGCCAGAACAAAGCCTGCAGCTCGCTGAAAGAAATCTTACGCAGTCACGACATTATTTTTTTACAAGCCGACAATATCTCACCTGACAGCCCATGCTTGTCTTCCCTATCAGCTGCGCAATGAACTGGGTAGTTTTCCAACCTTTGAGGAGCTCTGAGCAAGTTCTAGCAACTTCATTTTCATCTCATGCTCCATTACTTTTTGTGTAGAAGGGCTGTTTACGCAAATCCCCTATGACATAACAACGCCACTCATTGATATGAACCTCGCAAGCGCTAACTTGTTACTACGGACGTCCTACACGATTTTGAGTGATATTTGCTGAAAGCAACTGTGACGGTTTTGGGATTTCGGTGGATCCCCTGTTATAGGCATAGTGAAGCGACTTTTTATAAGTCTTGTCGTAAACAGATTCGATTAGACCAGCGATTCCGAAACTTTTCTGAGCGCGACACAAATCTGAGTTTGGTGAACACCTCGCGGCCCAAGCTTTAAACAGTATATGTTAACATGAAAAACTGTATGGATGATTTTTGGCATTGCTAAATTCGTTTGTTCGTTTTCAATGTCAGTAAGCTCTTTTCTCAAGTACGAACACTAAAAGGAGACACAGACAAGCAATGGTAACGTTAAAATCTACAACCAAGGTTTGGACTGCCTCGGTGCGACCCATTTTTTTTATCCTTCGTACCTTTAGGACCATAGCATTAGGCGTTCCATAAGCTACAACGACAGTGCACTTACCCTAATCAACCTTGCAAAGAAGTGTTGTGACGATTTTCAAGTCAAAAAATGCCAGCAATTGTTGTAGCTTATGGACAAAAAAAGATAAGCAACAACCTGCTGCGCCAAAACGTCTCATCAACATTATTTTACGTTTCAGTACATTCCCGTGGATAACGAACCCCCGGGGACAATTTGGAAAGTTTTCCACAATTTTTACTGCACACGTTTTTTGCGGCCGACGTATCCCGCTGGACTCGATATCCTAGCTCAGTGTCCCCGTCCACGAGAAACTCGGTGCAAAACAAGTTGTGTTAAACGCTTTATGAAAATTAACGTTTATCTT
>JGI24158J21664_10009857_pt1 | contig 12752 bp, 6 predicted proteins | sample Ectturendosymbi3_FD_21664 | JGI IMG/M metagenome (IMG submission 21664) | reverse complement strand
AAACCGTTTCGGTCCCTCAAAGCACCTTAAGAAACATTGCTTGGGAATATGAGCGTTGCCTTTGAAGCTTCAGCGCACTATCCGTTATAGGCTTGTTTTTTGTAGTTGCGTTTCGTAACGTTTTTCCATTGAAGTGAAGATCCATTGAGTTCCGAGGACCTCGATGAAAGTCTGAGAAAGTTCTCCCCCAAAAATTTTTAAAAGCATAATGAAATTTGAAAAGCGTTAAATATCAAGCAACAGAAGCCCTTGTAATCTCAAAACAGCGCGCCCGGGCACCGCGATGCCCCATTTGGGAACCTCTGGCCCATATATACGACAAAAGCAAAAGCACAGGGCAAAAATAAGGACAAAACTGTTGGTCGGAAACAGCTTATAAAAATTAGTACAAATGTTAGCAATACGGATGGCATGGCATCCCTGCCTGTAACCGTTTGATTGCCACTGAACTAGCGGAGCAAGGGGCGCCTCCACGTGGGGAATTCACTGCAGTACAAAGCGGCGGTTGTGAGCCTTGAAAATTCGTCTATCTTGACGTTTCTGTGTAGCCTGTAGGAAGCAAGGCTACTCCGTTCAAACAGTCCTCTCGGGATGTGGTGCGGAGAAACATTTTCAGGCGACGCAAGGCTGAGAAACTTTGTTCAGCCTCACATGTTGTCACTGGCAGTGTAGCTGCAATTTTCAGGAGCCTCAAGATGTTAGGGAATACGTCTTCAGGGTTTCCAGATGGCCTTTTTTAGGCCAAATTGCAGAAATTTGGCCTCGTTTCAAGTTGGTTGGTCTAAAAAAATTTAATTGGCCTTTTGGCCTTTTTTGGCTTCATCTCAAGTTGGTTGGCCTTAACGTTTGGCCTTTTTTCGCTGAAATAGGTTAAATGATATATTAGACCGACGCCCGCGTTCTGATTTTAGTAATATTTTGTGTAACCACTGGAAATGCGTGCACTCGCTGCACTGTGTATTGTGTTGTACGAACTAAGCAAGCTCAACGCCTGCAAACAGGTCTGCGTCTCAGCGATAGAAATGCGACAAAGACGTTGAGAAGTGGAAGGGTTGTAATGATTCTGGTCGCAAGCACAGGAGTGAATGCGAGATGACTTTTGTATGGATGCAGAAAGCTGCCGATGGATCAGTATACAAACTGTCCCACTTGTACCCAAAGTGTGCAATCTCACAAATCATGAAAATGTAGAGAAGCATCAGTAATGAGCTCCAGTACAATGCCAAGCAAGACTTAATCTTAATTTCAAACAAATTTTTTTATTATTCTTGTAATTTAAATGTTTTTTGTGACGAAGGCATGGTAACAACGCAACTACAGTTTTGCTTTTTTCTGGCCTTTAGACAATCGGTTTGGCCTTTTTCTGGCCTCTTTTTAGCACTGTTTGGCTTTTTTATTGAAATTTTCCTCTGGTAACCCTGCGCTTCTTCATCACACTGGATCAGGGCTTGTAGCGGACTGCTGGGCAGCTTCGTCTGGTCGCAGTTGGTGAACTTGATTGACCACGTGCGGAGCTCTGAAGCTACTGATGGTGAGGGCAGATCGGCTTTGAACAGCTCAACCAGGCTGCTCGTGATGGCACCAGTCATGAGCTTTCCTCATCACTGACTGGACAAGGCATAAGCCCAATGTGGGCTTTCTGACGTGTGCGTTGAACCTATTGGTCAACAACAACAGGTGGTCTAGAAGTGGAATTGTAACGGTTTGGCAGTAGTATTCATCAGGTGTAGCAGCTCTGGTGTTTTCCGTGTGCATTTGAAGCACATGCGCGGGACCATGGGAATATTGGTTCCAGTTTCTTCCATCATTTCGCATGACTGTTTCNTCCATCCTGCGGGGAACTCCCCAACACGATGATGTACGTCTTGAAGACTCTTCCTGGTATCTTCCACCAGCCCCATCGCTCGGGTGATGTCGACTGAGCTTTCCTGCAGCATGACTGTGAAGCCCTTGATTCAGTTTAGAACTTTGCAGCCATTGACCAAAGTCACCACTTTTTCTACAGCTGACAGTTGACCATTGGGATCGGCAATGGTCATAGGGTTCCAATGCATTGTGTCCTCTTTCAGCGCGATATCTCTGAGACTTTTAAGATGACTGGAAAGAGTTCGGCAAAGGTTTCCACGGCTGTAGGCTTTGACTATATCGCGGTAACGCGATTTTAGAAATATGGCACAGTAGGTTGAAAAAATTAATTTTAGAGACAGCAGAATGTGGGTCGATGAAAAAAACATGTAAGTTCGTGCTGAGCTGAACTTTTGTCTAAAAATTGTTGCTGGCAGTTCGGATAGCCTACAGCTAGTCTAGCACACTTTATTTTAAGCCTACCTGACATGTAGGCGACGTTTTACGGTTAGGTTTGCTGTTTTGAATTTACGCTGTCACTGAGCACTCTAATCTAGCCTGTAGTTAACTGCATTTTAAGTTTGCTGTAGCGTTTATTGTTGTATTTTGATGTCTTCGCTTAACTAATAAAATGAGCTGCACCCATTCATGAAAGCTTATAGGAAAAAATAGTAAAGTCTGCTGCTTATTCAACTTTTGTCCACGAGAAGCTCAATCTTACCCAAATGAAACGAGAGTTTAAATACTTAACGTGCGGTTTATGCAACAATGGGACCATATCTTCGTATAAAAACTTCCTTATAAGAAGTTTCATTTTTAGTGAAATAAACACATTCGGACTGCCCAAACTCAGCAAAATAAGCTTTGCATTTAATATCTTCGTCCCTANCCCTGTGCAATAAATGGTTTAGTTAAAAGCTATTTAAAAAATCACCACAATGGACGTTTCTGTGTCGGGAACCACCGATCAAAAAACGTATCTGAAAATTTAGGGGGGCTTCAGCCCTCTAGCCCCCCTCCTGGATCCGCCTATGCTTAATGGCATTAATACGATTAGTTCCATGAGACACAAGCATATACATGTGGTACTAGTAAAGGGCACACGCATGGGTGGCGCTAACACGGGTGCTATAATGTTTAGCTTGAAAAGTGAAGGCATTTCTCACTTTTTCTTAGACGCGCAAAAACAGGTATAGCAGGACTGGTCCGCAATCTGACTTACTCAGTAACTGTTCATCACGTAGTTTTCGTCTTGCTTGAAAGTAGTTCGCATTGTAAGCGTCTGTTATCAACAGCTGTGGTGGCCTTCCGCCGACTGCGTCGCCTGGAATGACAAAAAACAAGTTTATCTTTAAAAACAGCAAATTACTATCTCAATAATGAAGCTATAAGTCAGTGTTTCACGATTGTTTTGATCAACGGACCCTAAAAAAGTGTGATTTCGCTTTTAAGTATCGGAGGCAAAATAACTTGGCCCAGCATTACAAAGACTAAAACGCAATACATCTGCACCTTGAAACCAGGAGCCAGAGAGGAATGCAAATGGCTTGTTGTGTACTTTACTGATTTTGCACTAGGAGCCTTCACGGCACGACGTCTGCACCTCATGTTACATTGAATAATCCAGGCAAGGCACAAGAATTTAGCTTTTCCTTGATAGAAAGTCGACCGTGCATCCGATTTGAATTTTTCACGCCGACGTTTGAAGCTTCCTTTCTTTTCGCAGCCTCGCGCGTACTGACGAAGATTATTTATCAACGGTATTTGTAAAGATGATATAAACGTCGGTTAACCCGGATCTTCACGGAATCCGGACAAACTTGGTGGTGCTGATAAGTTTCAATGTTTTTATAATAAGTAAGTTCGGATAATCGGGGTTATTTAATTCGGACATTAGTCTACTCCGGATAAACTTAGCTTTCTTTCCACCTCGCATTCCGGATTTTCCGGTCTGTTGCTCCGCGTCAGTGCTATCTCTCGTCACGTGCTCTTTTTTGGGGATTAGCCCCGCAAACAAAATTTCAAGTCCCCCAGCATAAAAATTTAAACAGTAGAAATCAGTTGCTTTTTCTGTCCACCCGTGCTCTGTCATAACTTATTTTTTTCAACCTGTTTCTGAATTGCATTATTGCGACATAGACGCAGTTTGCAGAAAAAATACTGTACAATGTATTTTTAACAAATAAGTTTACTACCACGTCACTGCAAGCTTTCCACTTCGCCAGCGTAACCTCGAACAACATCGCTTGGACATTTCTGATACGTTTGTGATGTCAGAAACAAATTTCATCACAAAGCCTCAAGAAACATTGTGTCGCGTATTAATGATGGAGTTAGCCTGTACACCTAGTTGTTAATGTGCAGCACTCAAACTTGCACTTGATTAACGTATTCTACACAGTTATTGTTTTGAGCAGAGTTTATCACGAGTTACTCAGATAGTCTTCTTGTGTTGTGCTTTGCATCGAAGTAACATGCCCGTAGCGCTCATGACCAGATGTACAGTTTTGCACCGCCTACTGTTCAGACAGCAAGGTAGAGTTAGTGATGTAGTACAGTGTTTGGAGTTTGTTCAGCAAGTTATGGACCTGTGGCAAAGATTTCTGCGATGGTCAGCAATTACAGATTTTTTTGCAGCCAGGTAATTTCAAATCTACGAACTCAGACTGTTCATAACTGACTGGATATATCAGTGTATCAGTAAATACATCAATACATTTGTTTTATTTCCATGGAATTTCATCATTGGGTCGTTAATGTGTTTAATTTAGGTGATTTTTACCACCAACCATCTAGATTAGTGGTTCTCATCATTTTCCACTGATGTACTATTTTAGTACCCCTTGGCTGCAATCATGAGCACAATAATTACCAATGTATCTATGATTATTGTACTTTTACGTTAAAATTTAATAATGAAGACACTTAACAAATTCATGTACCCCTTGGAGCACCTTTGTGTACCTCCATTTGAGAACCACTTGCCTAGATGACATCAAGCTAGAAAAACCGTTTTCAGATATAATCCGGGTAAAAACGTCGATCAAATCAAATTCGGAATAACCGAAGTTTACTGCGGCATCAACAAGAAAAAAGAGAGCTAACTGTGAAAAGAAAAAAGAGAGCTAACTGTAAAAAGACAGCAACAGAGGAAACGCAAAGCTGCCATAAGATGGGGACCTGCACTTACTTACAACGAAGCAGAAATCGGTGAGTAAAAATGCACTTTTGACTTGCAATCTGTTTTTGTGACCAGACTAAATTATTAAAGCTGCACGGATTTCACCGAAAAGTTTTTTCGTATGTTCGAAAAGGATGCACTGACTGTGAACGACACAGCTGAGATACAATGATAAACGGAAGGGTCGTTTGTCAGCTTGTCCAGATCGTAAAATTCGATTCCGTGCAAGACGCGTCATCCATTACACAGAAGTCAGGCGAAGAAGCGGAAGCAGACAAAAGTGCATTGCACTGGGACGCAACTTCCGGCATGTTCAGCGAATACGGTGTCGCCATGATTGAAGATAAGACCTACGAAACTCACCACTCAAAGGAGGACAAACTCCAATAACTTCGTTAAAAATGCGGTATTTCGACGAATTTTGTAAGGCAATGGCGCACCGTAGCCTGCTGTTGTGTGTCAAAACTTCATTAAGTCAAAATCAACCCGAGTAGGTCCAGCACAGTGACAGACCAGTCCGGTGAACAAAGCTTGTGTGAAACACCAAACAAAATCGAATTGATTTTTAGCACGTACTGCTGTCGACCAAGGTGCACCCGTTCAAATGCCGCTCCCGCTTGTGGTTGAAGTCGACCGCGTAAATTATTTCTCCTTCCTCGTCATCCTTAATGATCTTCCACGCGGTCCCGCCAATCATGTGACCGGCGTGGATTGGTGTGATGGACAGACCTTGTCCTTTGTCTACAAAGCAGAAAAACACAAAAAAACAGCGGAACATTGTGCCTGATGTTGACAGCCAATTTTTTTAATGCAGGAAATTCTGAGACGTTGAATAAAATATTGCATTCGATATTTGTAGCTACATTGTTCCCAATAAGAACCTGCAACAATTCCGTGCATTGCTTACGAATGGTGGAAATGATATTTCGTAATGGCAAAAAAAGAAGTCCTAAAACAATGCGACTAAATTCTGTTCGCGACAAAACTTTTTGTTCATTGATTCGACCAAACGTGCCAGGTGCAAAAAGTAACTGCAGAGAAGTCCTATGCGAGGCTTATGTTACAACACAGAGGGTCACCCACTGACAAGAGCAAGCCCACTAATGCCGCCAGCAACAGCATTATCTCTGTCTCGGTCTCTTTTCTAATAAAACTCACTTGTTGTAACCAACACGCCTGGGATCAAACTAAAAATCAATTTTAGACATAAAAATCCTGTTAAACAATCTCGCAAACCTATTCACCATGCGCCAATACACTTAGTACCTCTTCTGCCGTGCGCTCTGCAACATGGTTTTCATTTGAGAAAAAGCGAACTACAGGTTTAGGCATGTGGCTAATTACAGCAAACGACACCAGACACAAACAGTATTTCTAACAAGGCATATACTCCTGGAGCTCACCTCTGAGAGTTACAGTCTGGTTGTGTTTTACTTGAATGATTCTATCAAATGCGCTGTCAACGTCATCAAGCGAAAAAATGTCAAACTCTTCTGTGTTATGATGGGACTGCCGAAAAGCACAAAAATCACATCATCAGGGACGTTAATTTCAAGTCTATTCTACACGTCGCAAGTAGGGAGGTAGAAAAAACAAGTTTAATGTCACATTCACGCATAAGAAAGGCCCTGCTCCTGCAAATTCAAAAAAACAAATGTAACAAAACATCACCGCTTGATAAACTAGTTACAGAACTTCAAAGCAACAAATGTCAACTTTAGCCAGAACCTCTAAATTTAATTCTAACCTGATACAAGTCGTACAGAAACATCTGTCCCATCTTGTAAACAGGAACAGTGGCATATAGCGGACAGTTTAACCCAAGCTTTCCAGCTAGATATGGAAGAGCTCCAAGGTGTTGTATATCAGGAAACGATAATAGAACTGCATCGATTTGAGGCAAATGTCTGTAAAATTCAAGGACAACTAGGTCAACTGTGCTTTCCTAACAGGGATTTGCAGCTCTGAACTTCAGACTTGAATGTGAAATTAGATGCGGCCAAAGTTTCCGGCAACTACGTGATGGTCGTTAGCTGGTGGTGAAATGCCTGTGATTGCAATGCCAAAGTTCTATCACAAGTTGCCTTTTATAAATAAGAGTCAGGCCGAATGCTGACATTTGTTGGTACAATCCAGCAAACGACTGTATTCAGCAATACTGGAAAAGAACCATTAGCAAACATCACCAGTATGCATGCGCTGTGTTGAAGAAGTGTACAGAAGAACAGTGATGAAATATGGCGCAAGTGCCATGTAACATGACACAATTTTTATTCCAATTGCAGAAGCAGTTTCATGAGAGCGCATTGTGCATTAATTAGGCAAGGTTTTTTAAGGTGATTTAGGGACCCAAGAATTGAAAATCAGGTCCCTAGAATTGGAGAAAATTAATTATCATCAGTCCCTTGAATCAGATAAAATCGGGTCCCTAGAACAGGGGTCACCAACCTTTTTGAAACTGCGAGCTACTTCTTGTGTAGCAATTAATGCAAAGGGTTTTGATACACACTTCTGAAACAAAAATTTGGCTCAATTTACCTTCAGTTATTTTAGTATTGATATCCATTAATGTGAAGACATTGATCATGCTAATGTTATTTTTAGAACAAGTCTGCGGGCAAGCTACTTGGTCCTTGCGGGCGACCTGGTACCCGCGGGCACCACGTTGGTGACCCCTGCCCTAGAATCAGAGAAACCAGGTCCATACAGGCCTATACCAGGTCCCTAACATTTTCCTTAAAAAAAACTGAATTAGGCAGAAAAAATTGTGGCAAGACATGCTTGGACACTAAGCTTCCTTGTTCCAGACTACAAAGCAGTTGCACCACTTTTAAGAGTGTCACTCACATAGGTGGGTGACATGTGATGAAGGTTTGCAAACAGTGCTGTCAACTCTGACTCTGTAACAGCAATACACTTTCTGTTAACATAAACTATATTAAATTACAAAGTTCCCAATTGCATTTACAACATAAAGGGGTTTGTGGTCATCAAATCAATTTTTTGTGGTAAAAAATATTCTAGTGCAAGCAGTTTTTAAATTCTCTGGAAACTTGCACTTCCAGGCATATTTCGGCAAACAAAATCACAGAAGACAGAACCCTTAACAGAGAATGATAAAATAATCTTTCTCTCACAGAGCAGTGATGCCACTTATTAAATCGTTATATAAAAAAGGTTCTTTAGGCAAAAAGACTTCCTACAAAACATGAATTGCCTATATTTTGCAGCATTGAGCAGAAAAATGATATTTGTTTCTTACCCCAAATTGCTAGAAATCATTTGCACAACACTGCTAACTGCTTCAAGTTGCAGTAATTCAGTTTCAAGGTGTCAACTAATGATCGTTAACCCAATCAGAATAAATTCCGTTTTATGTAAAGTTAACATTTAGTGACTCAACGTTAATGCTGGTTTCCAGAACTTTGTTCAGTGTGGTTAACAGAAAATTACAACATAAGAGGTTCTTCATCACAGAAATCAATCGAAGTGTTGAACATTCAATGCCACAATACCCCAGTCATGCTATCATCTCAAACTAAAAACAGACACAGCTTCACAATAGTATGAATCAGTGTTTTCATGACGTTTTGAAAGACCAAGACAGTCTACCTAATTTTTCCAATATTCTCTCAAAATACAGTAGAACCTTGCTCTATTATCAATACCAAAATACACCAAAACCGTGCTTTATGACAACCTTAGTATTCAGATAAGATAGTTGCGGTCTCTGGAAATGTCTAAGCAGTTACCAAGGTCAAACCTTAAAAAAATTGGTATGAATAACCACTTCATAGTAGAATAAAGGTACTCTTCTGCAGATCCTGATCATGATCAAACTCTAAATAAAATCTCACATTTCAGCTGATGTGTTGCCAAAACATGAAAAATCCTATTCACTCCCAGAGCAAAATATATCAAACCTTGGAGCATAAAATCAGGATAGACTTCGCAACATCATCAAAACAAAACAAGCTTTCAAAAGCCTACTGTATTCGTGTTTATTTCAAGACATTTTGAATTGTTTTCAAGCCCATTTCAATTGCAAATGAAGCAACCTTAGGCAAGGCAAGCAATTCAAAACCAAAAGAGTTTGTGACATAAAAAGGTGAATGTGATGTAAAAAACAGAACTCCTTGTCATGTCAAAAATGCTGAAACCAATACTAAAACTGCAAGCCAAGTAAGAAAAACTCTGTACGTAAAACCAAAACAGCCAGTAACATAAAAATGCTGAAAACCAGGCTAAGACTACCAGTAAGTGGCAGTGTGTAGATTGCAGCATGTGGAGGATGTTGTTAACATAATACTAAAATACCCTGACTGTAAAAAATTTATACATACAACTTGAGAATTTGCAAAGTCATCAGATTAGTTAAGCCATGCATAAAATTACAACTTATGGCAAGAGATGACCACTGAAATTTAAGTTTGTGTGGTATCTTTATATCAACCAATAATTATAAGCACATAAAATTAAGTATTAACATGAAATGTATCAAGCAGGCAAGTAGCATGACAGTATATGTATTAAAAAGATATAAAGAGGTGGAAAATCATTTTTGTGGACCTTGCGCTATTTCTCTTATATTAACAGTCTAGTTGACAAGTAATTCATGGTTATTAAAAGCAGAAGCAAAGTTTCCAGAATTTTGAAGTTATGGAACTGATCTGGATGTGAGGACAAATGTTTAACAACATCAGTAGTTTGGTTAGATTTTGATGGATTATGCTCATTAAGGCAAAATTTCATGCTTTGTTGAGTTTGTCCAACATAAGAATGTCTGTATGAACATTTAAGTATATAAACTACATTGCAATTTTCCAGATATGCTTGTTTTTCCTTGTACTTGAAGTGGTCTCCAATAATATATAGTATATATCAAATATAAATGATGATAACTTTGCATAAGTCAAGCTATATTTGATGCACACATCAATACCAGTTGCTCTTCAGTCTGAATTACGTTTATAAAACATGCATGTAATTTTTGCAATTATTTACAATTGAAGTATTTTATAAGAAAAAAAGGATTATATTTTGGTTTACTTATAATGCATTGAATGCAATGGCCACAATTACTATCTCAGGTAAAAACATGTCATGAAAACTTTGTCAGAAATTATTATAACATTACAGCAGATTTCAGGAAGAATTCAGAAGCTCAGGGTTTTTGCTTTTATTATGCCTGGTCAATAGAGTATTTTAAATGACATGCACACTGCATATTTTATATTCCTTTTTAATTCCATGGTTCAATAAAGTATCCAACTAATTAAATAAGAACCAAACTAGAAAAACCTATAAAACTATTAATGTCTTAGTGCTTCTACTGGATTTCATAATAAAATCTACAGCAATCTGGAACTAATAAGATAGTAAATATTAAATTTAGTAACCACTATCAATACCCTTTTTTAAAGGACCATAGGAAAAAGACATTCTCATTTGAAAGAAAAAATATAGCACTGCCTACAAAGATTATGAAGTTCACGTACCTTTTCACATTTTCAATTACTTTAAAATCAAAGTCTTCGCTCCAACCACAATCAAGTAGAAAAGTGAATTCATCAACCTGGGCAAAAAAACATTCTTCAAATAATACCTAAACATGAATGTACTTCACAAAAAGGTTTCGCATACTAGTTCTAAATCTAAACCACAATATAACAGCAAGTAGAATTTTTCAAATATCTGTAAGGCATAGACACTGGCAACCATTAATTTACAAATTCAGAAAAATCAAAAACATATAGCCTAAATCAAATGTTTCAAATACTTGTTAACATCTGAAAACCAAAAACTTTTTGATACGTGGATTAAAAATTTTTTTTGGTATGTCTACATACAAATTTTTCAAAAATGTCAGGAAACAATTTTTTCAATTTTTTCTACAGATTTAAAACATTGCAAAAAATTTTCATTATACCTGAAGCATGTAGCAACAAGGTCCATCATCCAGAGACCCAGAAAGTGGAGTAAACTTTATAATTGATGTCATTATAAATCATGAGTTTCTACAACAAATATTAAAACCACCAATTAAATTTAAATACCAACCATTAAGACTTTACAAACCTACATAATATATCCTGTTTTGAAAAAAGATGGCATGAACTCAAATTAAAAAAATGACAGCTGATCAATGCATGATCGATGTTTGTTGAACAGCTTTATGTGATGCAAAATCATTTGAAGCAATAAAGCAACACAGTTAATAAGGCAGAAATTTATGCAGTACTTTCACTCACGATTTTCTTGACATTTACTACTGGCTGATACATTACGCTTTTAAGTCTGTACTGAATTTACAACCATTCAGCCACACAATCCACAAATGCATTTTTACTTAAAAAGCCATTTTCAACAAACAAGTTATTACTAAATACGACTTCCCTAGTAAAAAGAAAATCTTTCCCATAAAATTAATGAATACAGGACAACTAATCAATTGCACATGCCACAGCATTATAGCATAGCATCCATATACAAAAACACCAATAAATGGTTGCTCAAAACAATGTAACTAATCGAATCCAGCAAAGCAACTTTCTGAATAATTATAAAATGCTGAGGTAAAATTGTCATTGCGCATTAGCATACTTTCAGATTACTTCACTTGGGGTGCACAGCATTACATGATACATAATATTGTAGGCACAGACCTGAGAAGACACAGCCATTTTCATTTAGGGGGAAATATGAGTGTGTCTGATATGACAATGTCAGTGTCCATTTGCTTTGATGAAAATAGGACAGCAATATGTTTTATCGCAACTCTATCCTGTGCAGTAGGTTATGTTTACTGAACACAATCTGAATCTTTACTCTCTCAAGAGTGTCAATCGCTTTTGACTTAATGATATCTGAGCATCCAACTCTAACAAATTGTTTTGTAACGCAGCAATGGTATCACTATATTTATCAGGGTTGCCAGATATTTGCTTGTATAAAATTAAAGCTCTTTTTTCTGGTTCAAGTCTTGAGCTCCCATCAGGGTTGTTTTTCTTCCATTTTTCAGCCAGGTATTCATCAAGCACTTCTTCAGTTAGACTTGTTATATTGTGCTCAAGACGTTTCAGAATTTGTTTCCTCTGATGAGCAAGTTCTTCATTTGTATCTCGTTCGGCTGCCATCAACGGTAAGATTTTCTGCACAATATGAATCGCAACCGCCAGATACCACCACTTGCTCCCAAAGCACCAGGCACGAGCCTTGCTACAGTGTTTGCTATAGTGTGGCGGCGACATGGAGATGGCGCCACATGTCGATAAAGTGGTCACCGGTGAATAGATTGTGATAGACACCACAAGCGAAAGATCGAAAATCACTTATCCCGGAATAAAAATTGTGCAATCTATCATCAGCAGAGTGATCTCATAAGTGAAGTACACTGTTGCTGTTTGCTAACCAGTGAGTTTTGCTCACAAAGACTTTTTGTCAATAATGAAAAAATAATGTATTTCCAAAAAATTTATTGATTTCGTAGAATGTAACATATCCCGAAACAATCCTATTCAGCGCCGGATTTAGATGGTGTGGGGCCCAGGCATGGTGGACACCCCATGTGCGGATCGGATATAGAATCTTTAGGTAGGATATCGCCGATGAGGTCACTAATATTTCCACGGGTGACTCAAAAAGATGCGTACCCATATTTTGTTCGATAAAAAACCCATTTTTTAACGAATGTCTTTTCTGTTGCAGGACGTGATAGGTGAATCTA
>JGI24158J21664_10009856_pt1 | contig 12752 bp, 8 predicted proteins | sample Ectturendosymbi3_FD_21664 | JGI IMG/M metagenome (IMG submission 21664) | reverse complement strand
GGATGATTTTTTACTAAGTGAAGTTCTAGTTTATTTCTCTTCATCGATTCTTCCGCTAGAACTTTAAGACAGATTACACACTTTGGTTTGCCATTAATTTCAGTGAAACCAAGTTTTAGAAAAGCCTCGTCATATGATATTTTTCTGGTATTTGTTCCTGCCATTTCTGTATAACATTCAACTTTACTTACTGGCTAGATATCAGCATTAGCGTGTGGCTGCAGAACTGAATGAAAGCCTCAGCGTGTTGCCGCAATTGTGACGTCATTCTAACTCACAATGAAATTGAAGTGTGCAATAATCAAATGAAAGTTTCAGTGAAGGCAGCGTTTTGGAAGCGCGTGTCTGCAATCGTGACATATTGCAGAGAAAAGAAAATGACGCGGTTGCGTGTTAAACGCGGGGGAGCTGAGTAGAGAAGTAGACGCTACTCGCTTAACTAACCCACAATAAGAAAATAAATAGATAAAAGTTGAAACTAGTTTAAGCACACCTAACTTGTACTAAAACAGCAAGCATATGGCGAGTTACAGCGTCCCCGGAAAAAATTAAGGCGACCTCAAGTGGGGTCGCGACCCACAGGTTGGAGACCACTGGCCTAGATTGCAGCCGGAGCGGGCTTTCAAGGGTTTGGATCATAGATCCAAAGCCTATAGATTGCAGCCGGAGAGGCCTTTAAGGAAAATCTGAAGCAACAGGCAGATCTTGCAGAGTTTATGACAAGGAACACTTTATGTCGGTTTGTAATCATATGCGTAAACCAAACCACTGGTGTGGTTAAATATCTCTCCGTTCCGAACGAAATTAGCAGTTGAACTTGTGACACAAAAGCCTTGTTTTTCGCAGAAAACTGTTTCGGGTACAAACATTGTCTGGCAAAAGCCTCTAAAAAGCTTGTTTTCCCCCTAATTTTAAAGCCTCAAAACTAAATGAAGACACCAAAGATTCCTTTCTGACAGTTCGGTTGCTTTTTTCATTCTTGTGCACAATATACTTCACCTGCTTTTTTCTTCTATGCCTCTTCTCACAAAGCCATTGCCTTTAATGTATGACATTCATGCGGTTGCAATATCTTGAGATTTTGCTTTACAAGTATGGGCATCAAGGTGATTATAGCAAGCTGCATGTGAACCTCAGTTGATGACATCATTTTGATAAATTTATGTGGGATTGTGGTTACATTTTGTTGTAATCACAACTAGTTGATAACACTTCATTTAGTTGCATCCCTCTGCATTTGGGAGCTTTTGCAAAACTGCAGTTGATGCAGGTATTTGTAGTTCACCTGATGTAAAAGATGAATATTTACCATGCTCATGAAAAACGCACATTTGAAAGTATTAGTGAATAGATCCAAATGAACCTCGAATGATCCAGACGAACCTGCCGTCGCAACGAAACATCGGTGAATCACGCGCTATTCACAAAATAAGCCATTATTTGTAAAAATGATTTTTTCATTAAGTGGACACGAGTTGCAGCTAAACGTATGTTAACTGATAAGAATGCGAGAAGTTACACTGGAAAAAGAAGATTCAAGTACTACTCTCCATAAAGGTGAAGCAGTTGAAGCAATTAGAATTACGTCCATGACTGCGCCTATGTTCTACATAACGTGAATAGTTATCATAAACGTCATTTTTTTAGAATCTTTTTATATTAATTTACAAGCTAACACTACGAACGATAGAAGCACAAACTTTCGGGCTATTTATTACAATGTTTTGAAACATGAGTGAAATTTATCCGTTACCGGACTACCTTGAGTTTTGTCTTCTTATTGACTGCTTTTGTGCCTGTAGATTAGCTAATCCTCACCACGCAAGTTTAACATTATCTGATCGCTACTTCACGCTATTTACCTGGTCACATATTTGTGCATTTCTATGTAGGTTTTACTCTGTTTGTTGTGTTGTTATACATTGTCATCTCCCAGCGCTTTTTCATTTTACACTTCTACGTCTTTTCTGTGGCATGCTGTCACCCATTTCCTATGACGTGACGGTCAGTTTTGCGTTTTTTGTCTTTGTACGTCATACTGATCATTGTTTCTTATCAAATAGTAAGTTGCATGTTATATGTGGTTAAAGAGAAACATTGTCCTGAGGAAGCCTACTTGAATAGGTGGGCGAAACGTCGGCAAAATAATGAAATTATCGCCAGAAAATCGAATTTATCTCCTCAATCAAAATTATTTATTAATAGGAAAACGACTTCACGTAACTATACGATTCTTCAATCCTGAAGTGTTATTCACACAGAATCCTTTTGCATAAGATTTCACGACTGATGAACAACAGAGTTACTGAAATTGATTGCTTATTAAAAATTTTTGGACTGTTTTGACTGCATCACCTTTGCGGAGACTAATTACTTGAATGTACACGTGCAACTCCGAATCATCGCAACGTTATGAATGCAGACCCAAATCGCTTGATTTCTCAAACGTTTGCTGCAAGCCTAGAGCTTTTAATTGTTGTGAAAAAAGATGACATTGCAAAATAAAAATTTTTTATATGTAATATTTTTACTATTAGCGGAATCGTAGTTTCTAATTCTGTTGCAACAGTGACAGCACTATTGTTGGAATTATATCTTTTCTACCCTGCTGTTAACGTGTAAAATGCAGCAATGTTTTCATATGTCCATCCCCGTGTCCCTATCTGCATGTACAGTAAGCCAAGTTAACCAAATATCTGAAAGAAGTTTAAAAAATAAAATGGGTAGTCGTCTAAAATCACCACACCTCCAGCAAGTGAAATGATTAAAAGCACTGATTTTCAACTGCGATAACAATTTCAGACATTTCACAGATTAGCTTTAGTGCAAATGTGTTGTCGTAATGAGATGGCCAACGCTTTCTGAAAATCTGCGAAAATCGCTTTGAGTTCACTTCGTTTTGCACTAAAACTAAAATTCTCTTTATTGCAGCTAAGACCATCGGTTTTCGGCACAACCGAAACCCACAACGAACATTATAACGAAATTATGATTACCTCTTCGAATAACTCATTTAATTCTCCAAGCCAGCAGTCATACAGTAAGTCTTAGTTTGTTTTTTATTTGTTAGCTTGTTTTGCGGCATGCAAACATGACGTACATCGTATATTTTGTTCTTGCGTTCTTTTTCTGAAATCGATGAAGAATGTGTACAAAGGAAATGGGTTTTCTAAGAAACGGGAAAAGCGAATGTCTGTTTGAGAAAAATACGGGCACAGCACACAAGGACACAATTTTGAAAATTAAGAACAACAGTAATACATCTATCGAATCCAACGCTTCGACCGTGAGAGTGCAAGATAAGATAGAAAACGCACATGAGAACACAAAAACGTAAAGGAGAAAATATTTGGTGCACACGAAGTCCAATGATTTTTTAAACAAAATTTGTCTTTCCAAGAACGGCTCTTGATTGCAGGTTTAACAACTGCATTCCCTACATTTCACAAACTGTTGAACGTTGATCCTGTACATCTATGAAGCGCAGAGCACTTTGCGACTTGGTCAACTTTTACTCTCTTGAAATCTCCTGAATTAAAAAGAATTAAAGGTTAGGTGAATCACAAGCTTCAGGCCGAAGCAAAAAGATTTGACAGTTTGCTTGCTATAGTTTTTCTACTGGTGTATTCGTTACTTTTGTTTCATTTAATTTTCATCAACGGTTTTATCCGTTTTTCGGGGATAGTTTACAACGAACAGGCAAGTGCCAAGCAGGTGAAACCAATTAGGCCGATGCAGCGCCAAACATTTTGTGAGTTTTCACCCCTTTTGTCAGATCTGAACTATTTCAGAGTTTGTTATCTTTTTTGGTGAACTTCAACAGCTCAATACATTCTTACGCTTTATGTGCGTAATTGGTGTTTTTCTAATCGGTTGAAAAAAATTAGCATGTTCTTGTTCCCCGTAAAATTTTTCCCCTCTGATATCCGCAAGTGAACAAACCACGCACTGGTTATGGCGGTGATGACAAAATCCTGACTTGCGGAGCCAAAAATGATGACCCTTGAATATTTTCTGAAAATGGTCCACAAATCCAACGCAACGATCCTCCCACAGAGAAACTCATGTGGTTGATATCAAATGCACCAAGAGCAACATCAGTCCACTGAAAAACTCGCGGGAACAAAAATTAGCTGTACCGTCACTGAATTACGCAATTTCATTAGCCTACTTTTTTATTGAAAAGAAAGATTTAAAAACGGTAATCAAAAAGTAATAGCCTAAAGTTAGTGCTCTCATCGGGAAAGAAATGGTGTCCAAGTATGAGGACCTGACATTCTTCTATTGCTCTGCCATGCTGCGGTTCAGTCAAGGCTATACACCAGTGGTTAAATCCTTTCTTTTCGATGCCTCCCTGCTTCCCTTAAGTATTGTCCTTTGTTTCTAGCCCCCTGGTTATTAAAAGGTTGTGAAAACAAATGCATTGTTTGGAAAATTAATTGACCACATTTTCAGTGTTCTACAGCTCCTAACGGTCTCTTAAGAACCACTGATATACACTTACCACGTTGTGACGTACACATCGCTTACGGATTTATTTTATGTCTTGGCAGGTCGACAGCCAAGCGGGTTCCCCAGTTGGCAACAGAGACCACACCCTCTAGCGGTTTCCACCTGCGGTTGTGCCAAAGATACTTCAGTCAGGTGTTTGGAGGTAAGAGGCCTGTATACGCCATTTAAAAATTTGTAGTTGGGTACATGTAATTTTCACTGATAGTCACAAAACTTTTACGTGTTGAGTAAAGCAACCAATAGTTCATTTCAGGTAAGGATAGTTATTCATTACATTGGAACAACCGAATTAAGTTTACACTGTGGGCTCTGTAAACCGACATCTGCAGGACCTTACAATTTTTCTAGCATGACCACTGGCATTATATGCAAATAAAGCACGAGACGAGCAACTGCAGATTGGGAGCAGCCTTAAAATCGCGGCCAATGAAAACGAAAAATGGACACAACATTGGACAGCAAATGAGAAATAGACTAAGGTGATTTGAGCGCAAGAAAGCGATGCGGTGCGAGCTGAGGTGAGAGCCTGAACTTACGGCGATGGAACAGGATGTTGGCGAATATTTGTCAACGTAAGACTGAACTTTTGATCCACACACACGCTCGCTGTGAAGGCGACTTTTGTCGCGGTTCTTGATATTTGTTACTTGGGCGGACTCACCTAAAGAGTGGCAGCAATTGCAGAGAATAAGAATAGGAATTTGAAAGTTTGCTAAGAAATTGCTAGAAAAAAGAGGATTATTGAAAATTCCTTTGAAAAGGAGGGATTCTCAGAAAAATTTAAGCTGTCGCAAAAACATCGAAGACAAATGTTGTGAAACGCTAATCAAGCAAAACGTAGATTAGATTATGTTGAGCTAGCATTGAAAAGGGTTTAGACCCTGCCATTTACGACAAGCGCCACAACGCCAGTGGATCGTCAGCTAAAGTCAGATAGTTTGAATGTGCTTTACAGGAACAAGTAAAAGTTCGTCCACTTTCACTAAAACAACAACCATCTCGGTAGAAACGAAAATATATGCCAACAAGACATCTCCTAATCTAACTGAACTTCTGAACCAAACGCTTCTTTGCCTTGAAGTACGTTGTCTCTTTCCCACAGCAACACGCCTTTTACTCTGGTGTTTACATGTGGATAATGATGGAGGGGTGCCGACATCTGTCACAAGGGCATGCAAAGACACTATGTGCATTTGATGAACAAGTAAAACAATCGGTTAAAGGTCAATAGCAGGTTAATATTTTGCAGCAGCGCAGCGCATGTAGTTGGCTGCTTTCATATAGACTACTATTAATGTCGATAAAGTGACCGCGATAGACGATTTGAGTTGAACGAAATTTGAGAAGCAGGTTGGGTGAAAACATTTGAATTTATGTGGAAGAAATATATTGTATGGAAATTTCACAAAAGTAGTTACGTGTTGAGAATATGCGAAGATTTACAAGGTTAGTGCTAAACTTAAAATGGCTTGAGTCATTTTCTATATTTAGGTGGGAATCAGTCGTAGAGCTATTCACACTGATTAATCGTGCAAAATTCCAGAACCACGGAACATGACGTGTTTCATACTTTGAAATTAACAATCGCAGTAGTCATCAGATATGTCGTAATCACGAACATTTTGTCATCAACGGTGGGTAGCCAGAAATGGGTGGGTAGCCAGAAATGGACTGAGTGGCTAAATAGCTTTTGAAATGTTTTTCAAAAACGTCACCGCGAAATCACCGAAGAAAAACAGTTTAGAAAAAAGAATACGCTGTTGTTTCCGCTATTTTTAGATGCAATGCAAAAGCTCCTTTCGTTCATTTGTAACCACCTTCTGCAGTAGAGCATTTTCTTCAAATACATTTCTGTGGCAGGAGTCACTTTTGCAGTGTAATGCTTTGGACATGCAGCATGACGTCAAACAGTGTTGATAACTGTGTGATACCGTCTTGACGTCAATAAAAAGAAGTCAATTAAAAAGTGGAATACAGCGTATTTTGACGACTAATAATTCCCAAAGTTTTGAGAGTAGCTTTGGGCATTAATGAGTTGTGTTCTCTATAACTTCTTGCCAAAAGACCCCCCGTTGTACTATATTTGAATTAGGTTACCAACGTATCATGTCAAACCCTTTGTTCCATGTTCGACTACCACACTTAATCTTCTTCGAGAGCGCTATGAAATTATTTTCATCGTTTTCATCATAATTCAGTCACTTTGACTGGCAATTCAGTCCCAGCTTTGAAATACTTTTGCTCAGCAAAATCCGTCGTTTCTTGTTTTGAAGATCCGAAGAACGTCGCCCAGAGTGTTTTGTGGTGTAGGAGCAAGCGCCGATGACTACCCTTGGAATGTCCTCATCTACTATCACCAGCAAGTGTGCGGAGGAACCTTGCTTGCTCCACAATACGTGGTCACTGCCGGACATTGCTTATGGTGAGGCACTCCGCGCGCTTTGAGTTTGACCTACACATCGCGCCAGTAGAGAGAACCAAAGACATAAAAGTACTCCACTCTAACCTACACTGTAGATTGTGGTTCTGCAATCTGAGAGTAACTGTCGTTAAAGCGTCCATGGCTAAAGGTTTGCAGCGATTGTGAAAAATAGAGGAAAATCATTAAGACGAACATCTCGACTGTTGCTGTAATGTAATAAAATTTTTACATTGGAAATATTCAGTTGTGAGTATGGTTACTGCTTCGAATAGCATCCGCGCAGTTTCGGAACTTGGCGCAGAAGATGGAAATGTGAAACTAGCTTGAGGAACACTCGGACGTGTTCAAATGGCGGTTATCCGAAATAACACGTCGTGCTTTGTGCGACATGCACCAACCCACATAACACGAATTGATGGCTCCGGGCTCTGTTTCTATCGAAATATGTGATTAAATTCAGCCTTTTGCTTTCAAAATGCAACATATGATTCTAATCTGCACCGTTTCTCAGGTGTTTGCAAGCAGCACAGCGTCGACCAATCTATATGTAGTGTTCCGATAAGAAATGTACAATTCGAAAAAAAACTGGTCAGATTTGCTCGTTTAACCGGTAGACTTGTTATGGAGAATGTACCTTCTTATATGTCTAATAAAAAGTAAATGAGCTCAACTAAATCATATTGCCTCTTGAGAGCTTACAAGATTTTAATCAGTGAAACGTCTTCAAATTCAGTTAAAATTTCTAGAAAATATTCAATTTGTTATGATGATCATCAAACAACTTTGAACTTTTTAGTACTGAAATGTAATTTTGATTGCTTTTTCCAAGAAAAAAGATTCATATATATTTTTGACAAGCTTTGTTTCAATACCCCGAGATATCTGTAGAATAGAAAGATGTTTGACGTAACTGAAACGAAAATTGAAGAGATTCATCATTTTGCCAGAGGTATTCATCATCTCTTCCCTCTTTACTCTGTGCATAGCGTACAAAATTTTCAAAGAAACTTCTGGAAAAGGCTGTCTTGTCGTGATATAAGGATAAGCATATGCTATTAAATTGCAAATGTATCCTTCATGTGATGTGAACTGAGACTTGAAGAAAATTGTTTACACAGTTTCTACAGCAAGAGCATAAGCGATATCGTGTCTAATTCGTACCGACGCCTTTCAGAGTTACAAAACCATCAAACCACAAAGCATCGTCTTCAAAGATCTGCGACATATTTGCCATAGCTGAGAAGTCTTGCGTCGTTCTTAGTGAGAGGATAATCCGCGTATAACAAAAAAACACTAAATTGGCAAATAAGGAAAAGTAACCTCAGCCATATGTTTCAACGTAACGCAACGAATCCAACGATCGAAATCTCACGCAGTCTTTCTCGGAACGGGTTGTTCGTCGTGGGCGATCAGCCAAACGCTGAACGACGTGAGTGGTCAGAACCAGAGTTGCGATGGGCTTTTATGTGTGATTTGCGTTTCGTCAAGTACGTTTGCAATTGTACGGCAGAAGTGAACCCACTTGCGTAAGATGTGCTTACGTCAAATGCCTCTCAAGCAAACAGCTATAGTCCAAAGCGTAATTATGAGTTTTGGACAGCTGCCCGGGAAAGTTTGTAAAGGTCTCGAGAGTGGAGTCAGTAAACATCAAAAAAGTTGATATGAGCAGAAAATTTCGAGATTTAATCGGATGAAGCCACTTTGATTAAAGACCACTTTAACAGCGTCAGGAAGAGTCTGAAAAATATCTGAAAGCAAGATCCTGCAACGTCAACAACACCCAGAAAAAAGAAATTGTGTAAAAGTACGCAGAAGGAATTATGCGTTTGTGACAAAAGAATGAAATAGGTTTTATTTTTATGCACAACCTAGGCTATATTATCCATGATAAGGACGGGATTGCATCAAGCTACTCTCAGATGCGCATGTGTCATTTACAAAAATGTTTTTCCATGTTTACGTTGTGGCGGATACTTGCATAAAGCCGCTGCATCAGCTTTGTGACGAATGCCTGCAAGCCAGGTTTTTGTTTCGCCGACACGTCACACCGACACAAATAGGTGTGGCAGAGATAGCAGCGAAGACAACACCAACAGTTCAGATTTCTTTATTGGTTAATGGAGGCTGTTTTTTGTCTGATAAATTCGCTGTTTGTTCTCTTGTTAAATGTCTTAGGTGCAATTACACACAGCAAACCGGGATACATTTTGCATAAGCAAAAGCATGAAATGTTTTCAAGAAAAAAAAGAAAAGACAAATGTCCTAAGTTGCTTGCTATTTTTGCATTTATACTAGCGTATGTATGTCAACCATTGCCGATGTTTGTGCTGGACAGATAATTATTCAAAATAATTACATCTATTCAACCATACACTACATGTTGCTATAACGATGTACTAAATTTTGCTTACATACGCAGATATTCTTGAAAAATCTTGTGGTTAACTTCTTGTTTTGAACTTGACAGGAATGTGGACAACCCAAACCTGGTCACGATCAACTACGTGTTTTTAGGCGTCACCAACACCAGTTCTCCCGGACCCAATTATCAGATGCGAAAGATCCTCAAGATCGTAAGACATCCAAACTACACGTACGTCGCATTCAAGAACTTGCAATTGAATGTTTTTACATATTCACATGTATTTGTTTCCACGCGTTGAGGATGTGACATAAAAGTTGCAAAAAAAGCTTTACAAGTTGTTCGTAGCGATTTCCTTTGCAAGTGATGAAGATTGGTTTTTGCTCTTTGGCATTGTATTGTACTTGAAATGTGAAACCGAAGGAGAGAAGCAAGTAAACATATGTATTTATACAACGGACAAAGATAACATATTGCTTCATTTCTAACGTCGATTGCTTGTCTTAAGTCTTATCCAATAAACGCGTCTAACAATGCATAATATCCTCATCACAAGAGGGTGGTTGATCTTCTTAGTGAAAGCCTGAAATAACAAGCTAGAGATACAACAACGCCCACAATAAATAAATGGAAAAAAGACAAACATGCCGGATTCCCAAAATCATTTTCACACTCTTTTATAAGCGACCTTTGAATGTTTTTATTTATTTGGCATAAAATTAAGAGTTAAAGTCTACATGCACTGATGCTTAAACATGAAAATGTCCCGAATCTGTGATTGATTTTCAGAATATTTTGTCGCAACATTCCCTTATTTTGGCAGAATGACCAACTTCGGATACGCTCTGAACGACATCGCCATCATCAAACTCAGCTCGCCTGTTCATATGGGAACCACGGAGGTGATGCCCCTCTGCCTCCCAGGAGAACGGCTTCCAAGTGGAACAGACGAATGTTATATAATGGGCTTTGGAAAAACTTGTGAGTTTCTTGTTTTGCTGGTGTTTTTATGTGTTGTCTTTCAGACGACGTGATTGGTTTTAGCGTCTCAGCTCTTCTTTGACCCGTCTGTTGTTATGTGATTGCAAGTCCAGCGAGAATTGCGAACCACGATTGAAACCGCGTAAATGAATCAAACCGAATTCGGGAAAACGCATGAACCTTCTGGGCAGGGTACCTGCCCAAACTTTTCATGTAGTTTTTCAAAGATGCTTCTGAAATACAGCAAACATTCAGTATATCAAAGTATAAACTTGGAAGGTGTAAATCATGTTCATTGTCTTAAGATGTCATCAGCTTTTCAAACTGTCGTTGGTATCGACCTTCTATACACAACTTTGATTTCCCTCTGGAAACTAGAGTCCAGTGCGAGTTGAACCTTTTGTCCGCTCCCGCCCAACACGCGCAAATTTTTGAACCCCCCCGCACCCGTAAGAATTTGAAAAACCTTACCCGCTCCCGCCCGGAACCCGCAAACGTCTAACCAGCACCCGCCCCGAGTACCCTCTCAACCCGCATCCGCCCCGCACTGTTGCCGTCCCAAATCTGCACTTGTCACGCAAAACTGCTAATAACTCATGCAACGCGTTTCATCGTTACGCCAATGTATTCAGTGGTTCGTTTCAAAACGAAAGTAAGTCTTTAAAAGAATCTATACATTAAGAAAGTGAAACCTTCTTTCCTGCTCATTGCACTTTCACATGCATTGATTCAACATTCAGTAATCCGCACAAAATTTTTTTATCTCGCGCCCGCACCACACGCATATATCTGCAGGTTTCCGCACCGCCCAGCAAATGCGAGCACCCGCAATCCGCACGGGTCAACCCGCCCCACGCAGGACTATAATGCAAAGTACAATTTGCAATATAAGAATTGTCGGAAGCACTTTCGCAAAGTGTGAAGAAGCCAGAATAAATTATGCGAACGATAATTGACTTTTGAAACATTATTTTCAAATTTTGATAAAGTGTGCAATGAAAGCTATTTGCTCCAAACATGCTTCACGTCGCACACGCGCTCTTTGGTCTTTGGTACGTTTTTACTGGAACAGATAGCACGTTTGGAGCAAATGAATTTCACATTTTGGGTAAATTTTTGTTGTTTCACAAAATGCCATCTGGGACAAAAATGTGACCCCCGCAAATTTCACATGTCATATAATCATGCACAACTTAATAACGTGTTTTTGTTTAACAAGTTTTCTGCAAATTTCCGAAGTGTTGTTTGTGTTTCAATACTACTTGATATATTATCTTCTTGTCTGAACGTAGAAAGAGCATTATCATGGATTGCGTTGTGTTTAGTCTCCCCCAGTCCATCTTGTAGCTTTAATAGACTCAAACATAGCCTTAACATATTACTGTTGTTAACCAACCTCTGATAATTTATTTAGCACAAACTTTACGGCTTGTTCGCAGCTCCTGGATCCCGAAGAACAACTGTGCTTCAAGCAGCCAGTGTACCATTGGTGACAGCCATAAAATGCATGCGGTATTTTCCCACCCAAGTCAGACCGCAGCAGCACATATGCGCCGGATCAACCTTGCCCAACACGCCAGACACTTGCAGGGTAAATTGCCTACCAATTATATATATTTTATCAGTGATTGCAAAAGTAACAGATCTGTGATTTCGTGTTAGTTGTGCAGAAGACTGCTGAGCAATTAAACCATCTAGTCCATTTTTCGGGCAAATAAAGTGCCATACACATTTATCACAGTTTTTCTTTTGCGGGTGAAGATGCTGACTTTGTCACAATCCTCTGTGGCACTGCTAATGAGTTGAAAAGAGGCAGCTGCCTTATCGTTGGTTGAAAGATCTCAAACGTTTTTTTGAAGTAGCTAAAAATCTACCATTAAATTTAATCATTAAATTAGAAGGTACAGCACACTGCTTACTCCCAGCTGGGGCACCTGTCTGGATAATCTTTGTGTTTTTTCGGTGCCCCGGCATTCGTTGTCTTGAAGAGTGCATCTGCCATAATAAACTCAATATTTGGCGCAATGAACTAAGCAGATATTGATCTCCCAAACTGAACGATTTCGCACTAAAAATGCACGCGATTTTTGCAAACACATACGTGTGTGAGAGTACATTTTCTGCGATGAAGCAAGTCCATTCTAAAGAGAGAAATCGAATGGCAGACGAAACACTGGACCAAAGGGAACAGTGTATAATACAGTAGTTAGTAAAAGTCCTTTACTCAGGTATAAAATGTATTATGTGCAAAGCGGTTATATGGTAAATTGAAGTAAACTGCGTTGCAAGCAAGGAAAAGCCACCAGAAGAAAACGATTTAAATTTGTCACGTTAAACATTTACTGTTTTCATACATTCAAAAATATTCGCGAAGGCCAAAGAGGAAATGCGTCAAAAGCTATAGACCACTGCAACATCGCAATAGTGTCACGAGATTTAAGCAGGTTGAGAACCAGTCGCGCAATCATGCTTTGC
>JGI24158J21664_10009853_pt1 | contig 12754 bp, 10 predicted proteins | sample Ectturendosymbi3_FD_21664 | JGI IMG/M metagenome (IMG submission 21664) | reverse complement strand
CTGCTGAAAATTGTGTTAATGTAGATAATTTTGACTGTTTTTGTGGAATAAAATTCCAGTTTGCATACTTTCATCACTATTCTTTGTTTTTTTGTGTTTCTTTCTGCTTCAGTTTTGTTTATTCTGGTCTTTTTTCAGGCTCATCTAGTTTATATTATGGAAACCGAGGTGGCAACACTGAATATGTGGTAACTGACAGACTGTTAGTGCTACCTGGTGAAGTTGCGCGAGCGCAGCTGCAGAGGTGCTGCATTGCCCCTGCAGATGCAGGTCGTGCGAACCGAGCTGGCATTCGAATTGGGTAAGCTAAGCATTTTTGTGTGATACGCAGACGTATGTATTTTTATCTTAAAAAAGTAGGAAAGCTGAATGTGCACAACGCACGTGTACGTTACTGTATCCCATTTAATACTTTTTCTTTGATTGAATTATTGCAAACAAAACAGCGCCACAATAATTGAAAGCATTATGATTATTTTATTCAACGTTTCGGCTTATGCGTAATCCATCATCAGGAATAAATGGAATGCAACTCTTTGATTTCTACTCTGACAATGTTGCACGTGCTGACTCGTCTTCTTGCTATGATCATGAGACTGTCACTGACTGTAAATATCTTTGCATACTTTTCTAAATTCGGCTGACAACCATTGTTGTTGGCCACAAAAAAGTTACATATATAAGCTTCCATGACTGCTGCCTTACAACACCAACGTTACTTAAATCTACAGCAAGATGCCCTCACCTTTAACTAGGCAAGCTTTTGCATGAAGAAGCAAAAACTTATGGAGTTGAAAGAAAAGTGTGGTATGACCGTGGATGGTTTTTCTATGTCTTGATTAGTTTTTTCAGTAGTTGTACTTGGTATATTAGTATTGTGGTTGGGTAGCTAGCAGTTTAGGCTTATTATTCATTGACTTATTGGAATTGAAGGCTTTTGTCAATGAGTACTCGTGCGTGGTAGGAAACAATTTGGTGCATGCCAACAATGAACAAAACATACTACTATGTTATCCATCGGCATGCCACTTTTGGAGTTCTGCTTAAGAGACAAAGCTTGCCTTGGGAAAATTGCTGTGTACAGGAGAATGTTTTTAAAGAAGGAAGTGTCTATTTTACCGCTGATTTTCTGGCGGCAACAGATCGGCTGGAGCTATTGTGCCGCCAGTCTGACACAATTCGAATGAGAAGGTCAGTTTGTCATGCAATCAGTGTGCTGCTCAAAGTGTAGTGGTTATGCTTCATGTCTAGTATACTATGCCATTGGTTTTCAGTTTGAATCTCACGTTAGTGACTTTTTTTTGCTTTTTTAAAAACTTTTCCATTAGGTGTTACCTTAAGGGTTCACTTAGGGGTTAGGGTTCTTAGCGTTACGGTTAGGGGTTAGTGTTAGGGTTTCGGGTTAGCGTTAGGGTTAGCTTTAGGGGTTAGTATTAGGGTTACGGGTTAGTGTTAGAGGGGTTAGCCTTAGGGTTAGGGGTTAGCATTAGGGTCAGGGGTTAGCATTAGGGTTAGTGGCTAGCATTAGGGTCAGGGGTTAGCATTAGGGTTAGGGGCTAGTGTTAGGGCTAGGGGTTAGCATTAGGGCTAGATGTTAGCATTAGGGTTAGAGGTTAACATTAGGGGTTAGCATTAGGGGTTAGGGGTTAATGTTAGGGTTAAGGGTTAGCGTTCGCATTAGGGGTTAGCATTAGGTTTAGGGGTTAATGTTAGGGTTAGCGTTAGGGGTTAGCATTAGTGCTGGGGTTAGCATTAGGGGACAAGCTTTTGGGTTAGCATTAGGGTTAGGGGTTAGTGTTACGGTTTGGGGTTAGGGTTAGGGATTAGCATTAGGGTTACTGTTACGGTTAGGGATTAGTGTTTGGGTTAGGGTTTATGGATAGAGGTTAGCGTTAAGGTTTGGAGTTAGGGTTAGGGCTTAGCTTTAGGGTTTATCTTTTGTTTTTACTTCGTTTCTGCCAAGCTTCGGACTGGCGGCACAAAAGCTCCAGCCAAGCCGTTGCCGTCGGCATTTTGGCGGTAAAATAGACACTGCCTTTAAAGAATTTTACACGTACAGAAACTTTCAATTCCAGTAGGGTTCATTGTCAAATTTACAGTCATTGCCTATTCTTTACAAAGTTCAGTATCGTAGGTGCCTTGTGAAAGATGGATATCCATCAGTAATGGATCTTGGTTGTGGATATAAAATCGGTGCAACTGAAGTTGCAAAAACTGATATTTTACAGTTGGCAATGAAACCACAATGTTAGTAAAAATAATGTTACTACAGAAGATATTGTTACAGAATCTTGAAGATGTGTGTTTTTAAGTTTGATAACTTTTGGTGAGGTAAGTTTCACAACGGCATGATCTAATTTTGCAGTTTAGGGATTTAATTGATGAAAGTGGTGTAGATGCCTGATGGCAAGCAAATGCAGGTCTGAAGGAGCACGACTTAAACATAATTAATAGCTGGTAGCTTCATAGCAGTTGCTCAGTAAAATTTTGATTCATTTTCTCTTTGGATTCATGGTTTATTCATGTAAGCAGCCTTCGCAAACTTAGTATACCATATGGAAGCTTGCATACTAGTTGGTGATGTTCAAGTTAAATACAACTGTCACTGTCACAATTTTTTATAGCAAATAATGAAATCACACTAAAAATCCAATTTGAATCATATTCATGCAGCCATTGCAAAAGTGAAGGCAACAACCACACATCTGGAAAAACGTATTATAAAAAATACCTTCCTGTTGGACACAAAAATAATAGGTTTCAACAATTGTGAAAGTAGAAAAATTGAAAACATCCCAAACCTATTGGCATTATATGTTTGGTAGAAGCTCACATGAAATTGCAATGACAAAAATATATTTTGATTCTATTTTTGCCTTAATTTATTGTGTAACACTGTTTTTATTCACTCTGGTTATGTAATATGTCAACACCTGAGTTTTTTTTCGCTTTGAGACGTTTTGGCCATATTTTAGTTGAGACATTTTGGTCACTGAAACAGTTCGATCATTTGTCTCACAGTTGTCTTTAAACTTGTCATAAAAGTGTTTCTTAGCCTATATTTTCAAACATTCTGACCAAAATGACTTATTTTTTTGACCATTTTGAAAACGTTTTAGTTTATGACTGAAAAATGACTGAAAAAAAACCAGGTCAATACACATCCGTCACAGATATCTGCACTGATGAACATAGATGCTTTACATTGCACCATTCAGTAAGCCTAGTTAACTAGGTGCTAGGATACTATTTACCCTAGTATGTTAGATAAATCCAGACTACTGTTGGGATTCTATTTTTTTAGTCTGGTCCAAGCTAAAGCAAAAAGTATTGTTTGGGCAAAATGGTATTGAATGAAAAACTATCAAATTTGATAAGTGTACCCAAAAAGAACAGCAATGTAAATGTTTTGCTGTGTTGCAGGTTTGTTTCCATACAGATGGTCAATTTAAGTTGCCTTGGTTTGATCATTTTATGTCAAAACAACTATAGCTGCTTACATTTCTAGATTAGTAAGAAAAGGCATGTCGATGAGTGACTGTTTTGATTCAGTGGAGATGTCAGCAAAGTTTGGTGTAATGTTTTGATGTTTTAGTAAACCTCACTTTGACAAAGCCTTATGTAGTTCTCATTATGAACTTTATGTTTTGTGCAGTAGTTTGCTAAGTATGCAGTGACAGAGCAATTGGCTTTATTGCACATTGACCAGTTTTAATATGGATATTAAGTCAAGTGAAAAAGTTGATGCCTTGGTTACCCAGACCAAAGATGATGGATCTCAGAACTTAAATGAACCAACCCTTAAGTTATACAAAAGACGGTTTGTGATTATGGGTATATTCTGTTTATATTCAATGTCCAGTGCATTCCAATGGATTGAGTATGCTATAATCACAAACATAGTGCTAAGTTACTACAAGGATAGCACTTACGTTTCTATTGCATGGACATCAATGATATATATGTTATCATACATTCCACTAATGTTTGTTGCCACATGGATGCTGGACAATTGGGGTCTTCGGCGAATACTCCTGTTTGGCGCCACACTTAATGCTGTTGGATCTCTGATTAAAATTGGAAGTGTTGGTCAAAATCTGTTTATTGTTTCTTTCATTGGTAAGTGTCAACTTCAAGCTAAAAGTGTGAGTGGTTGTGGTTGAAATCTTCAAATATTTTATAGCGTACTATTGCCATCATTACTTAGTCAAATCAGTTGCAACAACAGACTAACTTAGGTGGACTGAAGTAAGTAATAAGTGTGCATTCCTTGATATGAGTTTTGATTGTGGAAGTCTTTTTTTATATCTAAGTAATGTAGGTAATTCATTACCTGCTGAATAATTGAGACAATTCTTATAGAGTATAATGGAATAATGTGTCATTTTATCACAAAGAATTATTGCTTTCTGGAGGAAAATCTTAAAACCATAATCAATGTAAGCATTGTTTAAGCATTGTGTAAACATGTGTAAGCTTTCAGTTTCTAGTTAGTGAGATGGTTGTAACTGTATTACATACTATCACAAACAAAGTTGTTGCATGTTTCTGATGTACCATTACAAGAGCAAAGACAATGTATTATAAAAGTTCCATACCGTGGTTGTGATGCACAATGCCCACTATTGAAGTTCATACATCAAAGACAACTTTCAAGGCGTTGTCCATAAATGTTCAAAGTTGAAATTAAAAATATCTCCTAGTTTATTTTGAGATGTACAGAAGAGACCTGAATCAATTTCTTAAAACCTTTATCTGATTGATATTTTCTGCAACAGGTCAAACTATTGCAGCATGTGCTCAGTCTTTCATTCTAGAAATTCCACCAAAGATTGCTTCAGTGTGGTTTGGTGCATCAGAAGTGTCAACTGCAACTGCAGTTGGTGTTTTTGGCAACCAGGTAAGCCTGAAGTACTTGGATGATTTGTAAAAGCTGTTGTGCTAGAGTGCTTGACACTTATCAACAGAGCTTACGCATATCTTGTTCAAATAGTTTTTGAAAAAAACTTTTATGCCTGATGAACATGTTAATAAACAAAACCATGGCTACACTGGCAATTAAAAACCTTTTACTACCAGACATGTGCAAATATTTTAATAGCAGTAATGTTGCATTTTTGTCTTTGTTTTTCATAGGTGTGTAAACTCTGTTTTTCATTTAAACGTGACTGTTCCAAGCTTTTTCATGACATTCCATACTCAACATCTGGAAAGGTTGATACGGATACTCAAAAAGTGTTTCTCTACATTAAAAGTCTGAGCTGCTACTCAAGACAAATACATGTAACCAACAGTGCCATTTTGAGTTTATACTGTCATAACAATGTGGCCAACATTACCTCCAATATTTAGGGATCAATGATCAAGGTGTTTTGAAGTTTATATGATTTTGATTCATGTTAGGCACGTGTTCTACGCCATTTATTTGTTTCATTATATTAATTACCAGAAACAAAATTTTCTGCTCAATTTTTGTTGTGGTTTTAGCATATTCAATACATTTCTTGTCAACTGTTCAAGGGACCATTACATTTTTAGAAGTATTTAAATAAATCTTTTGGTGTTGTGACCTTTTGCCCAAAACAGCTGGATACCCCTGCTTTAGTTAATTGCCTGGTTGTTGTTCATTTACCTAGACTTTTGTTCAATAACTAATTTTATTTTTAATGAAGCTTGAAGCCAAAATTCAAATCATTTTTTGATTGCCTTGTTCCAATTTAACTTTGGTCACATAAGGTCTATTGTCATATCTGGTACTCTATGTATAATTGTGTCTCATATTTTAAGCTTCTGTTTGGGCTATATTTAAAATAAGTTTTTATGCTTGCACTGTACATCATATCCATTTGGGTATTTTGAGTACTGTTTCCCAAACTTTTTTCTTACAAAGCACATGTGTTCAGAAGAAAGGAGATTTTTTCTATCTTGCCAGCATTGGGGAGATTTTCTTGTTTTGCTGTTAATTTCAAATCAAGCCCGTTTTTGAAGCAGCACTTTTATTGCAGAATTAGTGATATCATTTGTGGATGACTATTATTTCGTTTCTATAATACAAGTTTTATCGCATAATTTTCTCACAACTTACGTTTTTCTCGACAGCTGGGCGTTGCGTTGGGATTTGTTCTTCCTCCCCTTATTGTTCCCAATTCAAAGGACATGGATGCTGTTGCGGCTGGGTTTCGTGTTCTCTTTATTTCGTCTGCAGCGGTGTGCACCGTTGTTGTGTTTTTAATCTTTTTAGGTGAGAGCAGCTTTTAGCTATTAACAAATCGTCGCACGTTTAGTTTGATTTATTCATTTTAGTCTTTGAGTTGGTTTGCTTTCTCTGGCGTTGTTCTTCGACATTTCACTCATATGCATTGCTTGCAGCTTTCAGCACTGAGGATGCGTAGCGTTACGTGAAATCGATTTCCTATTGAAAAAGTTTTCCTAATTGATTAGACTGCGTTACCTTGGTGGAGACTAGTTGAAAACGATATGTGCAAATTTGAATCATCACGAAGTCATGAAAGCAGAACCCAGTCAGTTGAATTCTCGAAAGCTTGCAGCAAACCTAGAGCTTTTAATTGTCGTTGTACAAAACGTGGGAAATGCCTAACGCTATTCTGCAATACACTGTTTGTAACGCTATTCTGCAATACATTCTGCAATACACTGTTTGTTAGCTGTTCATTTTTTCCTTCACAATATGAAATAAACGAAGTCCGAATTACCGGTATTTTCATTTATCATTCCTGTCACACATGCGTTGCACCTGAATCATTTACAAACAGAAATTTTTTTTCCAATCTTTATTTAAGGCATTGGCAATCGTATGTTGTGCAGGAGGAGATGTGAACACTCAGATATTAATGGAAACAAGACGCAGGATTGTAACTGGAAAACCTTGTATCATAAACTGTTCATCTTTTATGCTTCTAAAATATGTTATTGTACTGCAAAAAAACTTCTCAGGGACTAACGGCGAAGCAACATGTTGTCCAAAATCTGTTCCATGTTGCACGCGGATACGTGAGATTTTGTTGTAAACTTCGAAAAAAAACTGGGGCTTACTTTTATGAAAGCTCTGTAGGATCTAAGCGAACGACCTCGCCGCAATTAACTAAACAGAATTGCTTGTGCCTATCCGGAAAACCTGTCCTTTGGTCAGGCTGGTTTGGCGAGCTTGGGAGTCGCCAATGATTGATCGATCAGCAATGTATTCACGGAGACATCGTATTACGTTCATGCTTAGTCAGCTGAGTACTTCGAGTGCAAGCAACTTCGATTTATTTATTTTTAATTTTTCTTTTAAATTTCGTGCAGTAATCCGAGATCGCCCCCCTCTCCCGCCAAGCAAAGCACAAGCTGTCGCCCAACGCGCCGAGTCAAGGAATAAGGAACTGCAGGAATCGTCGTTCAGCAACTACAAGCGTTCCATTTTCATTTTGTTAAAGAATGTTCCATTCGTGTTGTTACTTCTTACGTACGGTGAGTCCTTTTGTGTTGACAAACACGTCGTTGTGTTAACTGACGTGCCGCATTGAGCTGGCTAAAATTTTTGTTTGTTATGTGACGTGCACGACCAATCAACCCATTTTTATAGCCTGTGCTGCCACTACGTCCACAAACGAAACAAGTCTAGGGCAGGGGTTACCAACATGGTGCCTGCAGGCACCAGGTCCCCTGCGGGCCTGTTCTGGCATTAACATGATCAATGTCTTAACATAGATGAATATCATCTATTATTAATAATAACATAATCAAAGGTGAATTGGGCAAATGTCTTATGTCAGAAGTGTGTATCAAGCTGGTATAGCCCTTTGCATGAATCGGTACCCACGAAGTAGCTGTCAGTTTCAAAAAGGTCGGTAACCCCTGGTATTGGGTGAACACGTCCAGTACAACTGCTTCATTTGTTCGACAGACTCGTACCGTATGGTTTTCACGTGGACATTGTGACAACGAATGGTTTACGTTGCTTCCAAATGCGAGAAGAAAAATATCTCATTGCGGTAGCTTGTATTGCCCTGCTTGTAGTTTGAGTCAGGAACTGGAGTCTGCAGTTATCACATTCACGAATTTTAAGGGTGGAAGAAAAAAATGCAATTTCCCCCCAAACGACCATACCGCTCGCTGAAGCGACCCTCCTTGAAATCGATGATCTATATTTTGCTCTCCACTTCCTTTGGTGCTTTGTTTTTTTCACCCTAGATGTCAGGTCTGGATCCGCTGTAAGTTTGGTTGGTTGGTAATTTTAATAAATTTCATGTCGCGAGCACCATCACTGTTGGGAGATCTGAAGCAGCTAACGAGTGTACTTTGCTGAATGTGCTCTTTGAACAGTAGGAGTCTGTTGAATGGAACAATACCTTTTGCTTCCGACGCACAGCTTGGCCTGTCAAATGTAACTTTCCGATTTTCTAAGCTTGCTGATGGGATCAAAGGTTTCCACTTCGTTAGGGATGTGTTTACTCATAGCGCCGGCCCGGCTAATTAAAGTCATTCCGCTAGACTTCTGACGTAATTTGGTTTGCACGCAAGGACTGTCGAACGGAATGCGTTACGTTAGGCATTACTGCTTGCTACCTATCTTAGACTGCTGTCCGGCTTAGAGAATCAGTAATTTCAATCATCTTTCGATAAATGAAATGATTGTCGTCAGTAATCCTTCATTTCATTAATCAACTATAAAGTGTTGTAAAGGTACTGTAGGCATACGCCAATACAAGTTGGTGAACTTGCTATCCTACAATGCCGATTGTGCACGATGGACTGCTTCCAGTGTTGTGAAAATATGGTCGCTGTGTTGGTTCGCTGTTTGACTGTTAAAAGTATGAAGTGTGTTTTGCTCAAGACGGTGAATGCACGTTTGCTTTCAAATTCGGGCACATTTCTAACTTGAAACTGCAGAGTGCTGTGGCGTATTTTGCGCAAACAGCTCTTTTTGTACCGCGACAATCATTTTTCTTTCTGGCGCAGGTATCAACACGGGATGCTATTACGCTATTGGCACTTTGCTGAATCCAATCTTGGAAAAATTCCATAAGGTTAGGTCCGCATTGCACTGTCGTCCTTCACTAATTATTATTAATTGCGGGTCTGAGCAAATGCAAAGATGAGTTATTTACCATGAGATGAATTTCTTGGCGTGTGACCAGGTGGTTAAAAGCTGCGATGGGAAAAAAAAGCTTTTACGACCTGATTTTCCGCAGGACGCAACAACAGAAATCGGCCTTATTGGTCTTACGATGGTGGTGGCTGGTCTTTTTGGTTCTGTGCTCTGCGGCTTCTTCCTTGACCGAACCAAACTGTACAAGTAAGTTGCATGCTCATAACAGTACAAATATTCACCGTATGTTGGCCTTTCACAGCCGGTTCACGGCTTAACTGTGTAAAGCGACAGCAAGTTAGTGACGAACAGGCTGTCTTTAGCATTCGCGTGCCTCAGCCAGTGTGTGTGTGTTTTCCAACAGTGGGTCATAACAGGCGCGTAGCCAGAAATTTTGATAGGAGGGGGGAAAAACATTAAAGTCTCAACATTTAATTATTTAATGCCCTTGTTTTTGTAAGCATTATCCATAAAACGTGCATTTTTCTAACCTTTTTCTTTTGAATACGTATGTTCGGATTTAAGCCGGAAACAGTCTATTTTCATTTAATTGACAAATTTTTTAGTAAAGTTCCAAGCTTCTACTTTGGATGAAAGCCACCATTAGCTGAGAATATTATTTTGCAAAAACGCTTGTGAAAATCTCCATCCCATAAGTGCAAGATCAGCACTATGCTTTTAGCAGCCATTATTTCAGTTGAGCAATAAGTCATCGTAGCCGCCATTAAGACTGCGCTTTTTGTATTTACACGCTTCTGACATACACCAACACACGTTTAATCGAAGCCTAGCAGCAAGCTTGCTCTAAGACACCGACTCCCGAAACAGGTCTACAAAACTTGCGCGCATGTAAGATGTGGATCTTGTCCAATTCTTGAGCGACTGTTTGATGTATATATGGCTGATAACGTAAAGGCTAGTGTCCCTCAAGGCGTTTGAAAAATTTTGGGGTTTTATGCCAGTAAACACTATGAAATGCCACTGCGGTAGCATTTTTGTACGCTGCTTGCACTGAACTTGCTTACCAAAACCATTAGGTTATTAGCTAGCTATTTGGAGTTAAGAATACAATTCACAAAAATGATATACAATTATAGACAATATTGTAAATCGAGGAAAGTTACACATGTCCTCTAAACAAACTTGCATGTGTATGATCCACTCAGTCTGCACAAAGTTTGTATTTGGGGAAACGAAGCTACAATTGATTATCACCACGCCTCCGCGCTAAAATTAAGAAAAACTTGTTGCTGCAGCTTAACACAACGTTTGGTTCGTTGATGTAGCCAAGTAGTTCCCAAAGTATGGGTCGAAACCCAAAGAAGGGTGGCGAAGGGTCAAAAAATGGATCACGCGGAGGTGATCCTAACCGCAGTTGTGTGTTTTCAACGCTACCACTGCTTGTATGTCTGTCTGTCCGGTACTTGAGAAGAGAGCAGATTGCTGACATTGAAAACGACTTAGCAACTCGCTGTCAAAAATCATTCATACAATCATTATTTTTTCAATTTTTTCATACATTGTTTGAGGCTTAAATCGCGAGGTGTTCACCAAACTAGATTTCGGTTGCGCTCAAAAAAGGTTGGGAACCGCTAATCTAGCCATTCTTGTGTAAACTGTGGAAGGTTTTTTAATCTATTACTGTTGAAATAACAATTGTCAATCGATTGGGAAAAAATTTAGTTTCATTTTAGTCACATGTGCTTTATCGAGAAAACAGATTGCAAGCTATTTGTAGGTAATGGCAGTGTCAATACCCTTGGCACATACAAAAGCATCTATTCAGTTTGATTTTGCTGCTGACTCTTTTCGTGGCAGCTGAATAATTTCTAATTTAGTGTAGGATAGGCAATTGGCAATCAACATCAGATGAAAGTTGTAACACCTTCAGACTATGTGCAGGTCGGGCTCTGATCACGTGACAAAATTTTTTTACTAGCAGGCAAGGTTATGTGAAATCATTGACGCAAACGTTAAGGATCCACATAATTGTGATTGAACCGTCACAGTTCAAGTTTAATCATCACAAATAAATATCTAGAATTAATGTTATTGTTGCTAATCAGTGACTATGGCCTAACTGCGTAATAAAAAAGACTTTGAAGTTGGTTTGCTTCTTAGCCAAAGTTTGAGCTTCAAGGTATGAAACGTATACCACCGCGATATTTACGCATTTGGTTTTAAAACGGCACAAAAACAAAAATCTCTAATGTTTATTTGAGGTAGTGGTCGGCAAACTGTGGGCCTCGGACCAATTGTGGGCCGTTTAGCACTTTTCATTGGGCCGCGCAACACTTTCTAAGTTGTGGTTGCGTAGGCTACTGTAACATCTTTGGAACATTGATTTTATGATGTGAGCTAAGCATTGTTTTTGTCATTATACAGTTCATAACATTGTCATAGCATTGCCATATAACAGGTAGGCCTACTGTAACTGAATACAGCATAAGTTTGAAATTGGGCCATCAAATATAAGCATGAGCCTTTACTTACGACTGAAAAGGCATTTTGGCCATCATAACGAAAGTTTGCCGAGCACTGATTTAAGGCTACCGCTGATGCTGCAGACAAGGGCAAGTTATACATTGTTTGTAGCACGTAAGCTTTATCAGCGAGGAATTTTGCAATGGTCTGATGGAGTTCACATCACCATTAGATGGGATACAGCAAACTGGTGCGTCAGTAACAGCTGCGAAAAGCGTTACTCCTTGTGTTTCTTTCGGTTAATGATTGCAAGCACTTAGATACACGTTTGTATTTCATTAACATCAACTTCCACAGGGAGAAAAACTCAGGGGAAAGTTAGCCATGATATGAGTTCTCCAGCATTTACACTGTACACAACGTTTGATGAACCATGGACAATTGATAAACCATGCTGCTCTGATCAGATTTCGCTAAAAGCTGAAATAGGATAGGTTCCTTATGCAGTTGCGTTGATTTGCACTGAAGTATTTCTTTGGCATACACATCAAAAGCTTTATTAACCTCAAACATTTTTGGCGTAACTTTCGGAATTGGGGGCAATTGCCCCCCCTGGCTACGCGCCTGGGTCATAATGATTTGCGTGAAGATATTGGCATGGCGTCCCCATTTCCTTAATCTCTTTTCTTATTTTTAGGTCAACCACCGTTGGCATCTACTTTTTCTCGATGGCGTTTATGTTCGTCTTCACTTTTACACTTGACTTGAAATTATTGTCCGTTGACTTCGTTTCAATCGGTCTTCTTGGGTAAGTTGATCTTCGTTCATGGGTAGATATGCTTAGAGCGGACAGTGGCATAGTCGTATATCTAAAAATGACTGCAAATTCTGACGTTGGTACAGTTTTTTGCTTTTTTTATTTTTCAAACACTGGATCGTGTCGCTTTAACTTGTCTTAATCGCCGTCACCGCTCTCTAACCAAGACAGAAAAACAACTGAAGTTAACAAACGCTTTGCAACCTTGTCATGATGCCAAGGGCATACTGTATGGTCAAGTGACATGGTGCACGGCGGACTGCTGCATCAATATTTGTTTGTGCTCCTGGTATAGGCCTACAGGGTAACTGCGTGTTTACTGTTGCAACTTGTCCGGTGGCGTTGCGTTGATTGTGTGATTCACCACGAACGGGATGCGCGTGAAGAATAACACCATTATATATGTAGCGCGAGCAAGCAAT
>JGI24158J21664_10009852_pt1 | contig 12756 bp, 4 predicted proteins | sample Ectturendosymbi3_FD_21664 | JGI IMG/M metagenome (IMG submission 21664) | reverse complement strand
AAAAACAAGTACGTTCGGCACACGAAGTCACACAGTGAAGGGCTCTTCGGCAAAACACAGAACAGAGTTTGCTTGGAACGGAATATTAATTGCATTCAAAAGAGCATCGTCAATTGCTAATAGAGTATTTTGCCCTACATTAATGTAAGATCGAGATAAACACGTTGGGAGTTTGCCGTACCACTTCTGTCTGACCCAAACAAAAATTTGGAGAATTCGCATTTGAATCTGTGCATGAAGTTACGGTTTGTTTTTAAATTATTTTTATTTACGTGTTTGGCTCAGACACAAGGTCCATTTCACACAAGTTAAAAGAACACAAAGGTGCATAAAACGTGATTCAGCCGACTCCACTGCCTTGTAAAACATTCTATTTTCTCTGTTCTTATCGACCTGCCGTATGCAGAGAGTGTGTGTTTATACTACGGACTTTGTGTCTGCTCCTTAATAAAATAAAATCAAATGCTTATGCACAGAGCTGCACACAGGACCGTCGCCAGTGGGGGGGGCCAGTGGTGCCCGGCCCCCCATTTGAAATCTGTGCCCCCCCATTTCATGTTTGGTTCCATGGTTGCAGCATACATCCAATACAGTATTTTAAAAATGTGGCCCCCTTTTGGTTTTTGGCCCCTCCTTCTGATTTTTGGCCCCCCCCCTGCTGCTAAACCCTGGCGACGGGCCTGGCTGCACAGGGTATGTGTTACTTGTGACGCGCAGGTGATGCTGAAGAGGAACTAACACCAGAGCAATGCACCCGCAACTACTGCATTCGGTCATCATCATAGAAGCGTTACACAAAGAGAGAGAAATCGAGCTTTGTAAAGTGTGTCGAATAACACTGAAGTGAACTAGAGTTGCCAGATCACTTGAAATGTTTTCAAGAACTTTTTTTCGTTTTGTGATTATTGAAATTTTGCTTCATGCCTACTTTGAATACTTTTTAGACATAATGGTGTAGCACATTTTTTCAAACAAGTTTTTTTGACCAACAATGGGTTCGTTTTACTACACAGCTGTTAAAAATGGTATAAATCTACACGTTATCCTATTCAATTACATTATTTGATCTTGATTCTTGAATGTTTAATGAAATCAATAGTTCAATAATGAACAATTTCACAACAGTTCAAGAACTTTCAAGGTCGCCGGAAAATGCTGAAGGACAATAAAATGTTTTTCAAGGATCAAAGACGTACTATGGACTTCGTGTTCATACTATGGATTTCGTGTCTGCTCACAAACAAATAAATTAAAATTAAATTAAAGACACAACCAGTTTTGATAGCAAATTCAAGGAAAGTCCTTGGCGTTCAAGGACGTCTGGGAACCTTGAAGTGAATGGATGCAAAAGTTGGACGAAGGTACATCATTAAATGCTGCATGTTTTGTTTGCGATATACCCCGAACAATTTTGCTGGCCGACCTTCGAAAACCACAAATCTTAAGTGCGTGTAATGCTAAGAGGGCGAAAGCGTCTACCTGCAGTGAAGCAGTGGAGGAACAAGGTTTCTCCCGAATCCTCTGATTGTTTGAAAAGGTAGCGGCATTCCCTCACGTCTTGACGTGGTACCAAAATCAGAGAGTTCGTTACAATTTCGTGGGAAATTCCTAACAGAAAACGTCACAACCATGTTGAAGGCAGCAAGCCACGCCTTTGGTTTGATGGAATTTTACTAAGCTCTTTTTGTCGTTACACCACCGCTGCCTACTTCTAACGAACGAGTTAGTAAATGAACTGGGTTTTATTGTTGGTAGGAAGCAAAACAACTTCACTGAGGAGATCACCTGCAGAACAAGGTGTGGAATAGAACCAGAACCGTGGTCAGAAAGTCTTCAATAGGGGGCCTTTACGGTTGTGCAAGGGGGCTTGACAAAAATAAAATTTGAAAAAAATTCTACTATTTTATAGTGTTACATAGCTCAATTTGGGGGCTTGGACCTTTGTTTGGGGGTCTAAGCCAGCCAAAGCCCCTCGTGGGGGCAACGGGATTGAATAGATCAATAGAACATCACATACGTGATTGCATTGAAAAGAGTTAAAGCCACCAAGGCGTCCGTGACATGCCGTCCTTGGTGTAACCGATCTGACTGGAAGAAACACGTCCGGAATTTTTCCGTACCGGGTCACACACGCACGCAAAAAAAACGGAGAGAAATGCTGAAAACCGAATTCCTCGAAGGCGCTACGACGCAACGAAGCGTGACCCCCGTTCCCCTCCCGTCAGAACTTAGACAAACGCGTTCGCCCGTACGGAGGCGTGCGCGAACACACACACCATCACCGACCTCGCTTGGTTCACTGGTTGCACTGCCTCCAGTTCAGAGCATGTTGAATTTGCGCGTGACAAACCTTAAGTGATAGCATGCTATGATCGGGTGCGTTTCAACAAGAAACATTTCATACATCCTGCAAGCTACGTTTGGTGACTGCTATTGCTGCTGTCTTTGCAGAGCGGCGTTTTTACAGTTTCTTAGCTGCGTTATTGCTGTTTCTTTTTCGGGGTTTCCAAAACTTCACGCTGTAACTTACCTGCGTTACTTTCCGCTAAAACCGAGTTCAACCTTGGTCGGTGTTACGTGGGTCAAGCAACAAAAATGCATGAATGTTTTGAGAAACAAAACTTTTCTGTTTCTTTTTTTACGTTTATTCGAAATATAAAAAGCGGTTTAGTTTGTGCTCATAAAGTTTGCACTGACATGTTTCATTCTGAAATGCGTGGCTTAGAACAAAACAAAAAATAAAACAAAACGAAAAGTTCACTGAGGTGAAACAGCTGCAAAGGTTACCTGTCTGGCTTTCCCATCTCTGCCCCATTTTTTGGAGTTTCCTCTTGCTTTAGTTACAGTGTTGTTTTTCTTTGAATATCACATTTGCTGTCCTAGAACAAGTTGTCAAGGTTGTTCTTTGATACTAAAGAAGTAGAAGCATTTGCGAAAGTTAAGCTAAACCCTTTCATTCTGTTTTTCTTGGCTTAACAGACCTGTTTTTCAGGATATCCGAAGTTGTTTTGTCGGCCATTTACCTTGGGGAAGAATAGGGCCAGTCTGAGCCTCTCAAAGGAAAACCGTGTCAGAAGGTGACTTTCAAATACCAGACAAATCCCAGGTATGGTGGTAGGTTTGTAAAACCACATGCCGTATCTATCCGGGTGGGTCGAAAAACAGTGGATTACGCTCCTGTCAAGAACCATCCTCGGTTCAGTTTATCTATTTGTTATAATTTAGCAGCGAAGCGACTGCGCCAGCAGTCATCAAACTACGTCGTCACGTTGACACGCTACTTTGCAAAGATGTGTTTACGACGATGGGACGATGCAATACTGTTAAACGACGAAACAGGCGACTTTCCCCTCTGGTGGCATCTAAAGAGCGAATAGGTGGTTGGGCGCTCCTGTCTAACCCCGCAACAAATGAGCCACGTGTAGTAACCGGTCCGTGGCCGTGTATCACAAAACAAAACGGGAAGTCGAGTGAGTGATGCATTGTTAACCGTTATGTTCCTCCCTTCTTTCCCCGAGACACACTGTGGTTCGTTGAATAAACATTCAGAGGTTCGCAAACAGGAATGATCTACTAACCACCGAATTCTCTAAATTGTGAAAAAATTCAAGCAAAGTCAATTCTGCTTACCTTCTTACTGTGTGTCAGTTTTGTGAAATCACGATTCAAAAGTTCGAGCCTTTTACATTTGCAATTATTTTCGCTGCTTTAAAAATTGTCACATCTTGAGGAAACTTCTAAAACAAAAAGGAATCACATCTTTACTTCTTGCACCGGATGGCTAAAGACAGACCTAGTTGGCTGTTGCTCAATCAGCCGTTGCGGCGTTTCGGTTCCAGTTCGTTGCGCAGGCAGCTGGTCGTCGATACAGCTTTGTGAGTCAGAAAAGAGCCAGGGAGACCGCTAAATGCCTCGCCCACAAAACAGCAATACAGGTATGCCGTTGTTTGGTGATGGGCGGCAAAAACGGCCTTTTTCGTTCGGTCATCTCTGACCGTCGTCGTCGCTTGCGCGTTTCCCGCCTTACGTAATGCCGCCACCAACGAATTTAGATCAAAGACGCTCCAAGCGATCGCGTGCAACGGCCCGTGACAAAGTGCTGGTTAACCCTCTGCGGCAAAGCCTGCTGCGTTTACGGCCCGACTTAATATTTCTCAGTAAACAGCACAGAAATGATTGGAATTTTTGCTGTTTGCGAGCACAGTCACGATAAAAATAAGGCAAATAGTTTTTGATCACATTTCGAACTGTTTTTTGGCCACTAATAACGTTTTCTATTCACAAGTGGCAAGTTGAAACACATCTTGCCCAATTTGCAGCTTTCTGCAAACTTTCTTAGAATACAGTATTTTTTAGTAACTTAAAAAACTTTTGTTTATTTTTGAGCCAAGTTTTAAAAATCGATAAAAAATTCCTGGAGGCGGTGATTTTTTCACCATACGTGAAACTACTTTTCAGAGCGCACATCTTCACAGTGCAGCTTCAAACAGTTATTTGATTATATTATTTGCGTGACTCCATGATTCCGTATCACATTAGTTAGCAGCAGCGCGCACACACAAAAACAAAAACCTACACACATCACACAGCACTGGGGAACTGTAGTTGCGTAAGACAACAATGGAAGAGACAAAGCATTGAAAAAGCGCGCCAGCAGATCCCTCATCATCTTACAGAAGTGCTTCAGCAGCTGCATAACCGGTGAACACTGAAGACTTGCAAACAAATCAGACATGTGAGTGAATGTCGGAGCACTAAAGACTTGCAAAAAATAAGACATATGAAAGAATATGCAAAGTGCTTGAACGAACGCGTGCAATCTTTTTGAACAAAAGAGTATATATCAATTTGAATCAAGGCAAATAACAGGGGTGGTCAACCGGGCAGAGACCACGAGCCACATTTCCTACTGTGTTACCGCAAAGAGCCACATCATACACATGGGTACACATGAACACCACCCCATCTATTCCTCAGTCACACGCATTCCTTTGCTCAGCTAAATTTATTGTACATATCACACACCAACACGACAATGACAGAACTTTGCAAGTTATTTATTATTATGCATGTTATTTTGTGGGACTTCTGGAAATTGCGTAAGAGCCGCACGAAACCGGGCAAAGAGGCACATGCGGCTCGCGAGCCGCGGGCTGGCCACTCGTGGGATATAACACCTTGACCAAATGTAACTTGATTCCGACGATTTGACGAACACTTACAGTTCTGGGAATGTAATTCAAAATTGATAAAGCATGGTTAGAAGCCATAGGCAGTCGTTAACCTTGCCCAAAAAACAGCAATACGGGTATGCCGATTTTCGGCACTGACACTTGTTTGAGCTTTGTGTGGTGCGAAGCGGTGCCGACCTAAACAAAAAATCAAACTTTACACCTAGTAGCCTATTATATGAATCTTGTTTGCTGTATTAAAAACCTGATGAAAGCAAAGTTCTCTTCCACTAGTGAAATTTGCGTGAATTTGTCTGGTGGTGAAACTGTTAAGACCTAAAGAGATCAACGATGCTGCCATAGAAATGTTTTTATTTTAGTGAGACCTATGCATGTCGCGTTATTGCGCTCGGCGACGTTGAAGCTTTTTGAATGCTGAATCTCTTCTTACTTGCATGTTCTGCAGGGAAACTGTCCAGTGAGCTATACTTGTGGTTCCCAATCTTTTGGCGATGTATCCTTTGGGCGTTATTCTGTCTATCAAGTATCCCTTGGCTATAATCTTGAACACAATAATTAGAAATGTACCAATAATTATTGCACTTTTGCGATGTAATTTCTCATGAAGGCACTTAAAAATTTAGTGTACCCTTGGAACACTTTGTGTACCCCAAAGGGTACGCCTACCCCTTTTGAGAACCATTGAGCTGTAGGACTACTGTAAATGCAGCTCTCCAATTGCTTCTTTTTTTTACCAACTTCACGACTCTATTTTTGTCTGCTTCTTACCAATGGGTAGAAACGCAAGCTCAAAGTTAATACACCCAAACTGTGGTTGCCAAATGTCTGGTTTACCTGTTTCGCGAGGGCCAAACACTGATTTTTGTGATGGTTCCTGAAACAGTGATGGTTCCTATACAGATAATATCTTTTTTCTTTCAGTACGTGTGTCCACGAGTGTCTGGAAAAAGTAAAGATATCCAAGAGGAAGAAGTATGCTCCAGGTTGATCTGGGAACTACGCTAAAAGTCGATTGAAAAAAGGAAATGGGTTGGAAAGCAGTATACGCCTAATTCCTTGAATCCATAGCAAAATACAGAGTCAAGCTTGTCTTGCTTTCTCGAGTGGTTAAAAGGATTTTGTGAAAACTACATTGGCCTGTAGTTTTCCAATGAAAGAAGGTCTAGCAGTTTTTTGCATCAAGACATGTAGGCTTGTGCATCTTTACGATTGCTTTTTGAATTCCTTCTCTGCAATCTCTACCTATTATCAGCAAACGTTTAGTCCGATTTCAGTAGCTCAGAAAAAGTTGCTAACATAGAATAACCTGATGGCGAACTGCAGGATGCGATAAAGCCGGGGGCATACAATTTTTAATTTTGGATGGTTATTGGTTAGTTCAGAGTTTCAGGGTCAGTAATAGTAATGAAGATTCACAAAACACATGCACAAAACTCAGGCCCATAGCCAGGGGGGGCGCAAGGGGGCGAAGCCCCCCCGAAAAATTCTTTCGCCCCTTCTGGGAAAATGTCTTGGACATAATTTAAAACTATTGGACAAAGTTCAAAAACTTTGGATTCTTCTCAGAAAACTCTTCGCCCCTCCTGGTGTCATAAGCTGGTTACGGGCCAGACAAAACTATAATATGATCTCCGTAGCTACTGCACAAAGTTACGAGTCGATAAACTACAGACACTAATTTTATAATTTGTACTGCAAGAGAAGTTTTTTAAAACTGAAGTCAGTTCATTTGTCTTTGTTTAGCGCAGGGGTCGGCAAACACCGGGCCACGGCCCGGTGCCGGTCCGTGAAAAAATTGTTACCAGTCCGCGAGGAACCAAGGCCAATTTGGTCCAAAAGTGATTTCAACGACTTACATAAGAAACACACTGCGGGTGCCATTGACTACCATAATCCGTAAGGTCGGAGCATCTTAATGCGGCAAAGCAAACCCAGATCTCTCACCGAATCAGTGCCATGATGACTTACGAGTTGTAATAAATTTGCACGTGTGAAACATTCATTACCTCATTACTCCGCAAAATAATGCCAGGCTGAAACCGGTCCGCAGTGCGAAAAAGCTTGCCGACCCCCTGATTTAGCGTATGTTTTGATTTTTCGAATCACCATCAGCACTGAGTTGAACAAATGCATTTCAGCAATTGGGTGCGCCGAAAAACGACGAAGCTGCAACTAGCGAGATGTGCTGTTTTGTATGCACATAATTGTATGCACATAATTGTATGCACATAAATGCGATTAAGTTCTGCCCAATACACACTGAACCAGACCCTTGGTCAAATGTTAAACTTTGTCAGGGTAAAATTCATTTTTAGGGGGACAAGATTTTTGTTTTCATTGTATGTTTGAAACACCTGTATGAAATTTTTTCTGGGCATAAAAAATGCAGGGACGCAGTAAACCTTTTCTGGGCATGAAAAATGTAAGGGGGCACAAAAAATTTTAAGGTAACTGCCCCCGAACGGCCCCCGTGGTTACGGGCCTATATTGAACCAAGGTGGCTTGTTACTTTGTCAGCGATTAGCAATACAGACTCTGCAGGAGAACTGTTACATCACAGTACACTATATGCTCTTGCGTTTTAAAGTTTCACATGCATTAATCCCTTTTCGATACACTTAATTGTAGGCAAACATTATCACTTTCTTTTCTATCAAATGGATAAAACCCAGCCTCCTGGGTCTTTGCTTGTTGGGTCAGTAACCAACAAGACAGTGGCTTGGTTTCTGGTATAAACGCTTGGAATTAAAAAAAATTAGCAAATGTTTAAAACCTCCACAGTGTGAAGCCTGGTAACTGGTAAGGCTCCAATACATTTGGTTCTGTAATTAAAGTCATTATTATGGCTTGCACCGCCAAGTAAGCTGTGCATTTCGGTTCCCGATGATTCGAAGTTAAGCTTTGTTTGTGTAGCTTGAAAGCACCTTTAGTTGTGCAACCGCATAGTAATTGTCTCACTTACGTTTACTATGTTTGATTGCCCAGATGAGAAATATACGTTTCTTTTTGTATTTCATCCAACACAATTTTTTAACCACTCGCTGATCACAACTGCAAGACTAGGGAGACATGCACGAATTTTTAGTTTTGCAACAGGAAAATGATGTGGCGCTGTTTTAGTCTTGCATTTCAGATCCCGGTCGCATTAGATTTTGTGGGTTTTGAGCGTTCTTGCAATGCCATCAAAGATAACGGCACACTGTTTTCTATATTCCTAAAGCAAATCGTATTAGCTTGGTTTTAACAAATGCGTGCAACTGTGTCCAGATAACACCGCTTTTTATTTTCTAGCACTGTGTATTTCTTTCCAACATCAATCAGGAAAGATTTATTGGAGACATCCGCTTGAAACTTCATTGTGCACAGTCGGTTAATTTTGTTTGTGAGTCAAGGCGTAAGATAGGTTTTTCCAGTTGACTAAGCATAAAATTCGTAGAGTCATCATATGGCATTCCGATTGTGTCACGTGATGTTTCGATCCACTTGTCCCACACGATATCTTGGTGTGTTCAACTAACGTGCTTCTTTGAATTTCCCAGGTTACAATTCCCATACCACCAGATTTTCATTTTACTTTTCTCCCCATGCACAATGCCAGAAACTGTTTGTAAAAACAAGAGAGACACTTCTACTTTGCACAAATAGAGTTTCATTTTCGAATGAAAGTGCAGAAGTCCACGAATCTCTGCAAAGTTATGATGGAAATCGAAAAGACAGTACTTACCCGCAAAGCTGTAATCCAAGTGAAAAAAATCTTGTAGATTCCACAAAGAAGCAGCTGTAAGCCCGTAACCAAAAAAATTGTTTTCTCCCCCCCCCGCTGGAAAAATGTCTTGGACATAATTTAAAACTATTGGACATAGTTTAAAACATTTGGGCCCCTTTCAGAAAACTCGTCGCCCCACCTGTTGTCCCAATCTGGTTACGGGCCTGGCTGTAAGCCTTTAGGTTTGAAACCAGTTGTAGCTGCAATCTGTTCTTGCCAAGTGGTTGACGCGGCGTCGACGAGACGGTATCATTGTAAACAAAGTATTTTCTAACAGCTGAAAGTTGCAAGGTAACAATATTCTGGTTTTAAGACGTTTGCTGCAATGCTTTCAAATAATTCTGTTTTAATCATTCTCCTGTTTTGTTTCTTTGATGTTTTCCTTGCTTTTCAGGATGCACACGTTGCATTTTAGCCTGAGAGTGAACATTTCCCTTTCCGTGTCAAATTAATTTATAGAAAAACGGTGGAAAACGGTGTTTGCAACGCATAATAGCCTGAAAACAATGATGAAACCAAATTCGACGAGTGAGCATTTTGGCATCGCTGCTCGTATTCGCTCACCGTTCTGCGCAGTGTAAGTGCGTGATAACCGGTTCGAAACGCGTGGTTAATCTTCCTCTCGTCATATCACTGCGTTGCAAAAGTTCTGTGATCGTTGTAGTTGTTACAGGCAAACTTGCCTGCAACATTCCTCCGGGTTTCACGGAAATTGATTGTCTGGATAAATGCTATAGAAAGCATTTATGTTTGCGATATCTCCTCACCAACCGCGCATTTAATCGTAGGATTCTATACAACTTTTTCAGGGATAAATAAACAAATATAAATTCAATTTCGACCGATACAGGTTCACGCAAAACGCGCAGTAATTCTTCCAGACACATAATACAACAATCTTTTGGCGAAGCACATGTCAAAGTCATTCTCTCCCATGCTGTGCAAATAGATTTTNCAGTTTTTCGCTTACTCGCAGAAGCAGAGACAAACTTTGATCACTACGCAATCAACTTGCCATCTCAGCGAGGTTTTACATGGAGAGCTTTAAAGGTTTCTCAGAGACGTTTTGCTTTGAAAGTGTTAGTTGCAGTGGTCTTAGCATCGTGGAAGTTTCTACTCACATGCGCTTTCGCCTGGCCCTTATAGACCTTGCTAGAAAGCAACATGAAACACGAAACGTTGCGGAAGCATATTTTTTTTATTCAAACACCAGCAGTTTTACATTATTTGCGTTTGTTGTTGGGCTAACTGCGTGATGTGGTATAATATCTTACCTATCAAAGATGCCTGCTGATTGTTTTCCTTCTTTTTCTGAAGAGGATGTCCTTTGATTCTTTCGTGGGCATAATTCCTCCTGCAAAAATCATTTTTCGGAAAAATAGTTGGTGGCATTATGAAATATAGGATCAACGGCCAAACACAAGTTTCAACAAATGTCGACTTATTCAAAATTTTGAAATCTTCAAGTTTCAACGAGGCATTTGGTACAAATTGTTTTAGCTAGCCAAACATTGTGGATGATTTGAAGGATATTTTCGCGTTTGGAGACATACGAAAGAACCTGCTTTTGTGATAAACCTAGCTTATATTAAAGATTGTATCAGATTTGCCAGAAATCCTAATCGAACAATGAAATATATTTTTTAAGCGTTAAGTCAAGGTGCGAATCATCTTTTTTAGACATTTCAACCACAATTTTTCGCTTAGAGAACGGCCGAAAGAAACCAATTTTTCAGAAACAAGCAAGAAATCATGTTCTTTTTTCGTTTCCACGCCTTAGTATTCTTATTGTCTAGAACCAAAGAATTTGCAATTCGACTTGCATTTTTTGCCATGCCGAACAGGCTTTACCCAGTGCTACCTTTACCCCGCCATAACCCGTCAGCCATTTGTTGCAGCAGACGACAACTGCCTGAAAATTCCGGTGCGGTTTGTCAAGAATGAGGCCCGAGTGCACGGAATGATTAAAATCGTCTGTTCGTAAGCCGACCGGGATTTTGTTGGTCAGCCCCTGTTTGACTGTTAGTGAGAAACACTCCATGACGACTTTCCAAGCTCAGCCNTGAAAGTGGCTGCTGACCCTGCCAGCATTCTTTCCGGATAAGTGTTGGTAATAGTGCAGTTCCGCTATTCAGCCCTTGGCTGTTCCTAGCTGCTGCGTGCTACAGCTCACAAAAGATCTTTTTCTTCGATAATATTTGCCCTTTCGCTCAGGCAGTAAATCACTGGCAAACAACCAAGCATTGAACGACATATTCGCGGTATGGGTATGCAGGCGATATTGTGCAATCAAGTACACGATCTGACCGCAGTAGCGTTTTGTTCCCGAAATAGTGAGGTTCGTGCAGTAAAGGTAACATTTACCGTGATTTAATGCACTCGTGCCGCAAATGATTTCACAAATACCTTGGACTGAGGAATGTTAAGGTGTGTTGAACATAAACATGATTGCAAAAAAGCCACATTCAAGGCGTTTGGTTAACTTCCGGTGTGAAAAAAGTTCTGCCGTTTACATACATTTTTTTGCTGCTGGCTGTGACACCGGCCACAGTCCAGTGGCGTGCAGAGGGAGGGGGGCGAACGGGGCGACTGCCCCGGGCAGCCAATGCAGGGGGCATCCAAAGAGTGAAATTGCAAAAATTAAAATGCTGTAACTAGATGATTTTTCTTATTGTAAGTCTACTAACACATGCTTAATGGATTTAATTTATCGAAACTTGTTTTGTTGCCAACACTAATTTTACGTATTCAAATGCCAGTAATTCTCAGCTTCATTATAATGGTCTCTACTCAAGGTGTGCGGCGCACACCCAATCAAACTGATAATGACGTCAGTTGTTCCAGATCGTGCGATCAAGGGAAAATCACAAAAAAGGATTGAAAGATAGTCAGGGTTGAGAAAAACCCGTTTTCTTCAAAAAATTCCAACCCTCTTGTTTTTTCAAAATCGGGTTGTTTGCGGTTTTTTGAAAAGAAGCAGGTTTTTGTTCTTTTTTCAAAAAAAAACACAAAAACCCCATTCTGAATTGTTTTTATTGCATTATGCAATATCACCATTTGCAGGATCACACAATCACAAATTGTTGTAGCTAGTATGGCATTCTAATTTGAGGGTAATGAAATGTACCCCATCACTTGAAATGTACCCCATCACTCTTTGTTTTCGAAAAGTGTTGTTGGCCAATTCACTTCAAAGTAGTAAAGATTAGCAAGAATGCGCACAGCAAACAGAGAAAAGCCACTCCCACACAAACTCTGCAGTTTCACGTCAAATTTATGTACATGCCCTGCTAGTTCAGCATCTACAGTATATAGTGTATTTTTTCAACATATGGTTTGGTATGGTCCAACATCAGAAACAGCTTGGATGCAGAGAAAGCAGAAAAAATGATTAAAATACAGCGAATTTACAGAGCTGAAGAAGATAACCAGTAGAATTTACTCAAACTGTTCGAATTATTGTTCTCTTTTCTTCAAGTCCTTCAAATGTCGTTGCTGTTCGTTTTATTTCATTCAAAAATAATTGCCGTTAACTGTACAAGTGTGCTGCTTATTTTACTTTTTACTTCATAGTACATTTTCAAAGGAAAAGTTAAGAGTGGAATTTTGGTGGGTTTTATTTTTTTAAGTGGGCCTTTTTAAACGGGTATTTTTTGTTTGAGTCCAATTACATCAACGCTGAAGATAATTATGAACGTTTTATTGATTTCTGAGTCAAATTTCAAAACTGTCCAATTTCAACGTGCTTGATTTAGCTGATTTTATGATGCATCACTGGTTTCCCGTTTCGTTTTTTGT
>JGI24158J21664_10009850_pt1 | contig 12758 bp, 12 predicted proteins | sample Ectturendosymbi3_FD_21664 | JGI IMG/M metagenome (IMG submission 21664) | reverse complement strand
ATTTGTGATGACATGTATTGTGACTGTTCAATCACAATTATGTGGAGCCTTAACGTTTCCATCAATGATTTCCCTTTACCTTGCCGGCAAGTAAAAATCAATATTTTCAAGATATTAGAGTCCGATGTGCTGTTTCATAAGCTCAGTGTTTCAACTTTCGTTAATTGCCAACCTATCCTACAGTAAATTATTTGAAATCAATATACTGCAACAAGAAGAGTCAGCAGCAAAATCTAACGTAGGTAGTAAGATGCTTTTCATTTTGCAAGGGCTGAGGCAATTGACACTGCCATTACTTACAGATACTGAGATAACTTGCACAGGGGTGCATAATAAACTTTAGGGGAAAGCTCTCAGAAAGGGGCCCCAAAACATCGCCATTGTGAAAGGTAGAAGTGGGATTACGTGGATAAGAGTTAAATTTGTTTCACATTTCAATTTATAAACCAAATTCAAGAGCAGGGGTTTCCAAACTACGGCCCGCGGGCCAAATGCGGCCCGCGAAGCCATTTCATCCGCCCCGTGAAGCTATTTCAACTGGTTGCAAAGACATTTTGCCAATAATTAAAAAAATACAAATTTGTTGATTTTGCAGAATGCAACATATGTCCATTGTCCCGAAACAATCACATCACGTAAGATGTCCGGCCCTCGAACTTGTATAATAGTTTATGTGGCCCTCGGACAAAAAAGTTTGGAGCCCAGTTCAAGAGCATAAGACACATACGAAAGGAACAAAATTTTGTAAAGATTTATAGCTACACAATTGAAAGCTGCCTCCTATGGCACATTTTCCCATAATTTTTGCTATATTTTGAATAACATATGACTTGCTTCAGAGATTCTTTAAATGTGGCTCTAAGAGTGGTTCATAACCTTATTAACTAAACAGTGGTACAAAACTCTCAAGGGGAAGCACGGTATCTCTAAAAAGAGGGGCCCGGGGCGACTGCCTTGTTATCCTTCCCTAATATCCATCCTTGAGCTTGCAATCTGTCTTGTTGGCAAAGCGCATGTGGCTAAAATGTCTAAAATGTAACTAAATTTGAATTTTTTCTCAGTAGGGCTTTAAATTCTGCAGATAAGTGATTGTATTTTCAAGAAGCCCGTGATTTGTACAAATTAATTACGTGCAGTACTAAACCATCTTTACATGCAGCTGAGCATGGTCAATAAGTTTTGTAACACTGGTTTTTCTATTGTGTTTACAGTTTAATTCCATCTTATATTTCAGTTAAGTCAGTTAAATTTGGCAAAGTCTTATCAAACAATTTAAATGAAGTAAGTTTAAAGTAGCTACAAAGGTTCTCCGGAATAAGTTGGAACATATCCAAAAGATCTTACGGATTATCAAAAATCCAAACATTTTTCAAACGCGTTGAATAACTCCGGCGTATACGGTTATCAACTAAATACGTGAATTAATCGCTCAAAAATTAGATGACAACGGGATCTACTTTTTATATGCCCGAAAGTTTTGTATAAGACCTACGTCGGATGTCAATGTCTCAGAGCAAAGTCGCTAGTCGGCTTCGGTTGAACGTGCTGTGTTGGTGTATGTCCGAAGCGTGTAAATACAGTATAAGCGCAATCGCAATGGCGGCCGCGATGACTTCTTGCTCAAGTGCAACACTGGGAATTGAGAGGTTTACGAGCGCTTTTGCAAGAAAGGTGTATGAGCAAATGATGGCATTGATCCAAGTAGAAGCTTGGAACTTTACTGTCAAAACTTTTAAAAATTTATCAATTCAATGAAAGCAAACGTTTTAGCTGTCGGCTTAAATCTGAACACAGTTGTTCAGGAGAAAACGCCAGAAACAAGCACGTTTCATGGATGATGCTTTAAAAACAAAGAGCATTAAAAATATTTAAAAATGTTAGAAGCTCGGTTGTTGTTTTCCCCAGCCCTAATAAAATTTCTGGCTACGCGCCTGGTTGCACTGCTGGTTTTTACCAAAAGATCTTGTGGTTTGTTTTGATTTGATTCATGTGGTGATTATTAGTAGCAGTATATTTTATTTATCGAAACTGACCAAATTTGCATTGATTATTATCACAATTGTTGAGCATAACTGTGTCTATTTAAGCTCTCAGAATTAATGTGTTTTCATATTAAATTCAGTGCTAATAAGTGCTGGATATCTAGATATAGCACCATTGCATACTTGTTACACTATTTGCTATACCACCACGATGGGCGTAGCCAGGTATCAATTCCATAATACACCCCCAATGTAGCCAATTTTACAAAAAAGTCATACTACAGTTGAGTGAACATGGTGACGTCATCGCAACTCAAACAATAAGGTTCGACCCCCTAATGTTTTTTAGCAAACTCGGTCTCTGCCCATATCAACAACAAATGGTCCAATTTTTTTAAAGCACCAACAGTTTTAATACTGATCCATATTAATCCAAATCCATAATAACAACACACATAGTCCAGGATTTTTTTGAAGTAAAACAAAATTACTAAAACAACTAAATATCTGGTGCATCTGACCAAGAAAAATAGTGTAGCTGCAAAGGCGACATGATGCTGCAATTATTCTCAGCAGTTGACCGAGAACATCTAACTACTCTGCTATTAATCGAGCTCACTATACTTTGACCAAATGTCGCCCAAGAACTTCAGCCGTAACAATATTCTAGTTTCCAACAGTGACTGTACAGTAGTTCTGACTGAGCTTGCTAGGTACTATTCACTAGACCAAGGGTGGGGAACCTATTTACTATCACGGGCCGCATGAATTGTGCGTTATTGCTGGTGGGCCGCAATTAATTCTGTCCTAAAATTCTACTTCTATCTATGACGAGTGACTTCTCTCGATTACTATCTATCTGCTTATCATGGAGCTTCGTTTTGACGCGATGTTGTGTTCTAACATGCGTACGAAAATTCTCATGAGGGCCATATCAAATGTTCACGCGGGCCGCAGGATCCCCACCCCTGCACTAGACGCTTTCGTCCGACAGTTCGTTGCCTCAGGCAATTTTTGCTCTTCGCGCGATCAGATCCGCTTCAATTCGCATTTGTAGCAGCGCAGCTGGTTGCTATACTCAGCGCGCAAAGAATAACATCCCCGATGGCACAAAAACCATCGGAGATCTCCTTTGCCCGAGTGCTGCAGCGCGCAGGCTAAGCACTTCATTTGACTTCGCAATGAATCGCAGCTGCGCGCACGCAGACGTTAAATAAACAAAATTGCCGTGTGGTTTACCGCATAAAATCCGGCTAGTGTGAACCAGAGGTGGCCAGAGTCACTTCAGCCAAACTTCGGGTCCGCTCCTGTTCCAAAATTTTTTAATACGCGTCCGCAAATTTTTGTAATTTGAGAATCCGACTCCTGTTCATACTCCGGCTACCATCGATGCAACCGAAATTCAGCAATGTTTTTACTCAAAAAATGACATGCATAAAGACCACGCAGACTTCTGTTGCTGCCGAAAAAATGACTGACTCTGGATCCGGGTCCGGTTTTTCGCAAGGTTTTGACTCCGACACCGGGTTCGAAAGAAAAACGCAGAATCATGCGGAGTCGACTCCGGGTCGACTAGGAGCGGAGTCGACTCCTTTATGGCCACCTCTGTTATGATTATGACGGTTTGGTCAGGTGACAATTCATTTCTTCAAAGTGCGCTGGTTTTCTAAATCATCATAACGTGCCTTAAATACTTTGCTTTTTCAAGTGAATTATTTTTCAATATGTACAAAAAGAGTTGAACCTGACTCATTACTTTTTAGAGTGGCATGACAACCGGAAGGTTCATTCCCAAATGCTTCTAATTCTGCAATACCCACTATTTTCATTTGCGTTACGAATAATTGCAACGCTAGCACATTCGACCTTGAAGCAAGAAATCATTTTATTTGGTTCTAGACAAGAGTATAACCACGAAATACGCTTTGCAAGTCCATAACTCTTAGCTTATATTTAAATCGCCTACAAGCGAATACACCTGTTCTCCTCGTAGAGACAAGTGTCACAAAAACTGACCGAAACCATCTATCAGTCACAATCCAAGACAAAACACGAAAAACTTACCTGAACTTCCATTGCGCGATTCCATTTGAGAGTACGCCTGTAAAGAACTTTTCACTGTTACTCAGGTGATAAACAACTTTTCAGCAAACAGTTGATTTTCTTACGCGCTTTGATGGTAATGCAGGCGTCGATTGGCAGGAAGACGAGTTCGGTCGCATGCTGAGCGCCAGCTCCAACGACCTGTAGGAACCGGGGGAGTGAACACGTTTCCTGCCGTTGAAAGAAATCATCATCAGCACATTCTTTTCTTTGATAACACATCACTACAGAACACAATTTACCGCTTACGCCGATTTTTAACCTCGCTATTTGAATGTTGAACAGGCAAATGTCTTTTCCCGAATTGAGAACCTAGATTGTTAACAAAACAAAGGGTTATATTTTTTACTTGCCACGATTCTGGCATAAAAACGTGAAACAGAACTGACCTTCGCCAACCTTTTCCTCGCGCGTTTCTCGGTCAGTGCAGGATTTTTCAAGTTCACCCGCACCTGTTCATTGTAAAAATAAGCAATTGGAAATTGTAACAGCTCAAAAGCTTTGGAATAATTGACAGTTAGCCTAAGATAACATAACCATATCTTTATTCACCCTGTTGATCGACAAAATACCTGGTTTGGAAATGGACTACCAAAGGTTCGCGAAAATATGGGTTTGTGTGCTCGCACACAGCATGTCAAAAGCAGTTCTCAGCTAACTTGAAATAAGCTTGGGACAACGGCAAGATAACCACCACAATCCACTAAATTTTGCAACGGTTTTCCTTGCTAACACCTAGCTCGAAATTGAGTCAAGCCCAAACGAGAAAATTTACTTGCCACAAGGCCAAACAAAAAAACAGCCATCCGTGATGCACATAAATTTGCCATTTTAATTTTCTGACTTTGACGAACTATCCATCTATCACAGGGGTGCAAAAATGTGGCACTCGCGCAGCGCGCCCAAAAACTTGGAGTGCGCTAACGGGATTTGCAGCGACGTAGGATAGAGTGCATATACAGAGTAGATTATGGCATGCCTCACGTGGGCAGAGACATATAGATAATTAAAAGAGCATAGCCAACATTATTTCATCTGCACATATGGTGAAAGAAGATAGCCAACTTCTGTTTGTAACTATGTGAAAGAAGATAGCCAAGCTTAATTTTGTCTGTAAATAAGTAGAGGTAAGAAATAAATTGCATATTTTCTTTCCCGCAGTAAGTTGTTCACATTTTACACTTCGTGCATATTAATGCTGAACGGCAAAGCTTGTGTGTGACGCTACTAAAATCCACAAAAAAATTTGCACCCCTGAGCTCTCACCTGTATTACTATTAAGGGACAGGCGCTCCGAATAGTTGTATTTTAGGTGCAAGCAGCGGAAGATGCTGCGTGCCATTCGAACCCGTACCCTCAATCAACACGGAAGCTTCGGCCATCACTTGTGCAAATTTATCATTTCTCAGTCTCAAAAACGGGGTGAGGACACTGAGCTGAATTTACCTAATTTGGTTGGACTTAGTAGTTATAATTCGAGTTTTTACAATAGCAGCCGAAATAAACACAAGCGATCAAATTTGGTAATATTAACCAGTGGTTTGTAGCCGTACGTGGGGTATTCCTTCACTTTTTCTAAACGAACAGCAACCCTTGCAACACCAATATGTGAATGGTCATGTCTTCTTTCATTGTAATCCTCACAAAAAAATTCCAACTGACTCGACTGTAGAACATGTTTTTTGAAGCAGTGCCTCATCTCACGTGAGTTTTCAGCACTGCACCACTGATAAGTAGCAATCATCGCGCAAAACTTCCGACAAGCCGATTTTCTGTGATTAACCGTTAGGCTCATGAGATGATCAATTATCTGATACAACTAAAAGTTGGTCAGTGATGGACGACCTCATGAAATTCACACAAAGAGGTGACCCGAAAGATTGCACTTGCAATCAGCTTTGATGGTTCGTGCGAACGCTTATTCACACGAAAAATGCTAAATATATCTGGTCTTGTTGTTAACATCAACAAAAATTAGTTCTTTTAAAAGTTTTGGGTTCAGACGAAGCACGGTTTCGATAATCGATAATAACAACGACGTTATCTTTTAACTTGGACTGTCCTTTGGTAACTTGATTTTTTAAAATACGTCAAAAAGTTGCGATCGAAATACACACTACACGTGGAAAGCAAGTTTTGATAAACAGGTCAGTTCACAGTCACGTGTGTAACGGTACACGTTGACTGAACAAAAAGCAGAGGTCTTTCTCAAACTGAACGAACCATGTACAGTTCCACTGATGCAAGCAAGATTCAAAATGTCTTGGCCGATCCACCGGTTGGGTTTTCGATCAGTTGGTCGTCGCTTTAGGTCAGTGGCTTTTTTTTCAAAGAACTCCTGAAGATAAAACAAAGCAACGAATTGCTGGCTTGTTTTCAAAATTCAGAAACAAAATGGACTCTTATAAAGCTAGTTGCATCACAAAATAAGTACCCTTTTTTGAGTTGTATAGTACTGTATATCAAAATTCGGATAATAAATTAGGCAATGCTGATTATGTTTAGATTCTAGTTGCGTTGCATGTCGAAGATGCAAAATATAAACAGAGATGCAACGCAACTCTGTAAACATAATCAGAGATGTCTAAGATGCAACACAACTAGAATCCGTAAATATTGACGGTTTATTTCAAATTGTACATTTGTATGTCTGTCAGCCTCAAAGGTCGATATCACGTGGTTTAGCAGCAGCACATACGAAATATAAAGTGAGCCCGGGCAAGGATTACAGTCAAAATGACCAGTGAGTTGCTCGGTCATAAGTTGACCACAGTCGGCATCCCTCAGAGAGTCCCAAGGGACAGCTTGGTCAATACTTTGGAGTCAGGTTCAGCTGCAGAGGTTGCCAAGTGGAGAAAATATTTCCCACCAGCCCATCGGTTCCCAGATCAGTTCCTAGATTCATTGCCTTGCATGGCTGAAGAACTCAATCTGACCTGGAAAGAGATCATCTGATATCCTCAGCTGGAGCTCAGTCAGGTGTCGCCACTCTGGGTCAGAGTGAACCTGGTAATAATGACATTTAAATAGTATTCCAGTTTCCCCACATTAGCGGAACTCCTGAACTGCAACTCCTTTAACCGATACAGGTGGGTTGGGAGATGTTGTACGTTCTCGTCACCCACCCTGAGCAGTATCTGAGTTGGCCAAGCAACAGCAAACAACACATGCTGAGTTAATGAAAGACCTCTTATATGTGGATTAGAGGAGCTGTGTTAGCAACGCTCAGTATGCTGACAATGCGTAGCCTCAACAACTGTCCTTCTCAGGACAAGAATCACTCGATTCTGGCAATGAACCTATTGTGATTCTTCAGATCAACTTAGAAGGATGGGCCCATCCTAAGAGCCAAATTCTTCAAAGAATTTGGGAAGAAAAGAAGATTTCTGTTGTCCTGGTACAAGAAACACATCAAAGGTATCCAGAGCTCTGAAACTATACAGCTGCACGCTCGCTCACTTTTTTAGTTGCCCTGTCCATGGTATAGCACTTTTGTCCGTAACTCAATCAGGTTCTCTGACGTGACCACATCTGCTAAAGAATCCCAAATTGAATGGTCCAACATCAAGATCCATAATATATGCATAACAAATGTATACCAGCCCCTGCCTCCATCCTGCACATAAGCCAGCTTCCAGTGATACACGACCGGCACACTGTAAGCAGCGATTTTAACTGCCACCACAAACTTTGGTGTTATCAACGAAGGAATCCTAATGGTGAAAACCTGGCCAAATGTGTCTGTTCTACAGCAGGCAGGCATGCATTAGAATGCATCAGGCATGAAAAAAGTGCTTTTACCACAGATGAGGCATGACAAACACTCCTGTGAGCTTGTTTACTACACAATAATGTGATTTTACTTGTCTCTGGATCCCATCAACATTTTGCATTCTAATGTATGCCTGCCTCAGTTCTTTAGTGAATGAAGCATTGCATCGCAGTATTTACCTTTCTCAGAAAATTTATATAGAAAGATTTAGACATTTGGTGCTGCACATTGTTCATGCTTCTTCCAGGGAAACTACACCAAGTGTCTGTGGGTTTGAGACCCCTGTTATAGCTGAACACACATATATCACCAGCAAACAGAAGTTGGTTCACAATTGCTTACAACACACCCTGCTACAAGATAAACAGTGATAGTCTAAATTAGACTGCAACCTCTGAGACTTGGTTAAAGATTTTTGTCTGAGACTTTATCAAAAAAGCTGGTACCTTAATGTTTGCGATCTCAAAATTAGCCAACTTTGCCAAAAACATTGTTCAATTTCATGCAGTTTTGCCAACCTTTTTGCTTCTTTGTCAAAGATACAGAAGAAAGTGCCCAAGTTGAAGCATGAAAGCTTTCCCAAGCTATACCAATGGAGTATTCAAAGTCTTGAGATTACAGGCTACAGACCATGACTCACAAAAATAAGTCCAAAGATACATCTTGAGGCTCAATCAATGATTTTAACTTCCAGCTGAACCAAGAATTGATCAAGGTAAACCCAAATGCATATGGAATTACACTTACCCACTGTTTGACCCCATAGGTTAAAAAGAAAGGGTATGCGAATAGGGAGACTATAAACCTATTGCATAACTAAGCCACCTTCAAAATTTTGCATGTGTGTACTAAGGTTTCATTGTAAATACACTACCATCAACAAGACCACAAACAAAGAAAACACACCCTAGCAAAAGCCTCATTCAAATTTGTAAAATCCTTGGATTTGGGAAAAAACATTTGCTTTTATGTTACTTGTTGCATTTCACAATTCTTTCTTCTGTCAAACCATCACATCACACATAATTTTCATATAGGATCAAACCAAATAGCAGTATTGACACTTTCAGTCCTGGGGGTTTTTCCTCAGGAACAGGCTGGATACCAGACTAAGAGTTAATCATATTTATGCCAGTTTCATAAAAAAAACTTGCAAGAAGCCCAAACAAATGTGAAATCTGTAAAAATTTATCTTCATAGTTTCCACATTTAAATGTACAAACTTTCAATAGAAAAATATTAATTGTAAGTATTCAACATAAGCTAGATCTGTATTTGTACATAGCTCCATCTTTGTTCCATAAAAATGCATTCTGTATAGTACATGTTGGTAACTAATAAAAGTATCAAAACAGAGTTGTGAATCCTAACTGTTTCTGTTTCTAGGAAAGCAAAGGGAAGTTTTATAACAAAGTTGAATAAAAAATGTTGAGTGTATAGTTTGTGCAAAATGAATTCAAAAGCCATTAGATCAAAGCAGGTAAGTGGCAAAAGATGCAAAAAACATCAGAAAGAGTATGACTTGGAAGTTTTGCAAAGTCCTACTAAAAGCAAACTGCACAGACTAATGATTTGAATGAAATCATGCCAGCCATTTCAAAATGCTATAATTAGGAAGGCAATATGCACTAGAATTTGTAGATGGCTGATTCAAAAGATGACTAAAACCTGTTAGGTGGATGATGAATTGATTGTGTTGTGGAAATAATGAAACACACAGGAAAAAACAAAAACACCTGCTGTCTGGCATACACAGGCCAAAATCACTTACACAGCAGCATTGTTTTGAATTAGTTTGGCACTGGTCACTGCTAACTCTACTTTTATCACCATTCACTGATGAGTGCATCTTACTCTTTATGTTCCGAGTGGCAAGAAACAACATATGACAGAAAGCAGAAATTAGCAAAATTTTTGAAGAAATGATCTTGACTTTGCTTTGTGTAGATTAGCAATTTACATCTTACAACCTTGCACATGGAAATGTACTGCTTGATAAATTCAATGCCTTAAAACAGATTTGTTTCAACTTATATCTTTGCTTAGTTTAGAGAAAAGCAATGACCAACCTTCTGTTTGTGATAGTCTGTGTACTTGCTCCGTGAATGATCACTGCAACAAAGCAATGTGTAAGTTAAAATCATATTAACAATAACATTAGTCCAGGCTTACATGCTGAAGTTGAAACCAAAAAGAAAACATTAAACATTATACTTTTCATGTTCATTAAATACTAAACAAGTGTCCAATTGACACAAACTGCTGTTTTTGTTTCAAAATGACTGCTTATTTTGCACAGATAGATGGAAATAACAAACATGGGTTAGCTGGTGCTAAAACTCAAAAGTTTCATCACACGACATCAACATTAATTTCCAACTTAAATGGTCATAATGTTTGTTGACGTTAACGCTGCATACAAAAAAAACTGTCTCCATCCTTGGCAAATTAAAAAATGCACATTAATGCTCTATTAGAATCACATTGAAGGTGGGCTAATCTGCCGTTTAGTCAAGAGTTAGGATTAGCACAAGTAAAATGTTATTATCAGAGTTCAGGTCAGAAATACGATCTGAATCAATCATTTGGCTGGATTCAGGCTTAGTTTGTATGTTCTAATCACTCAAAAAAATTGGGTAACTTCTTTATATAAAATTGACTAAGCTGAGTCACAAACATTTTAGGATGATTTAGCTATATTTAGTACGGTGTGCAGACAATTGCGACCAATTCATTTGAGACCATTCATTTGAGACCTATTCATCTGAGACCTATTCATCTGAGACCATTCATTTGAGACCACATCCATTTGAGACCACATCCATTTGAGACCACATCCATTTGAGACCACATCCATTTGAGACCACATCCATTTGAGACCACATCCATTTGAGATCACATTCATTTTACGCTACGTTAAAGTGAAGCTGTTTTGACTTACAGTGAATCACAGTTTTGTCTACCTTCCACTTCCTTGTGGGAGACCTGATGTTTTGCAAGGTGACTCTTCACTTAAAGATTTGCAAGGTTACACCCTTCTGTGTCCAAGGTGACTAATGTTGGGTTGTGGGCAGGAAGACAAAACATATAATTCTTTGGCTTGGTCTAAATGACATTTCAGAGGTGCAACGCTCCCTTCCAAACCTGAGGTATGTAGAGTTTTCTGGCTACTGCGGTGTTTTAAAGTGTGAGTGGCGAGTGCATTTACAACCCAGCATGAGTCACCCCTGGACACGCAAGGGTGTAACCTTGCAAAACTTCAAATAATAATGATGATTTATTGTGGACACATGGTCCATATCGTAGGCGCAGTAAACGACGCATGAGCACGAAAAATGGTTAGTCATAACTTATTATATGTCTGACACATCAAATTACAGACCAGTGGCAGTAGCCACAGTGGTGTCAAAGCTACTTGAGCACATCATATTATCTAGCATCTCTCCTTTCCTTGGTACCCCGGACAATCAATTTGGTTTTAAGGCTGGTCATAGTACTGATCAATGTACATTTTTATTGAAGCAAACTGCTTCATACTTTGTAACCCATGGTTCATCCGTGCATGCTGTGTTTTTAGATGCCTCGAAAGCATTCGATCGAGTACAACACATGAAATTATTCGAGAAACTGTTTCATCAACACTAAAAAAGCCTTCAAAAAACTGTACATTTTTATTTTGAGACGTTTCGGATTATTCTTAATCCATCTTCAGTCAAAAAAATAAAGCAACACTTGGCAATACTAGCTAGCATTCCTAAGTGTTACTTTATTTTTTTGACTGAAGATGGATTAAGAATAATTGGAAACGTCTCAAAATAAAAATAATAGTTTTTTTAAGGCTTTTTTAGTGTTGATGAAACTGTTAAGTTTATCCCAATTTTATGCTCCAAAAAATTTGAGAAACTATTTCAAAGAAAGGTGCCATTGTGTTTTGTGTGCCTACTGAAACATTGGTACAAGACTTCACCAATATAAAACCCTGCTTTAATGTTGTTTAGTTCATTGGACAAATCTAAATAAACAGCAAACAAGTATGGACTCAGTACTCCCCTTGTCTAACCCCATTAGACACATGAAACGGTTCAAAAAAATGCTTGTCCCATTTTATTTGCATTGTTTGTTGCCTCTACCAACTGAACAACAGTCTTACTATGCCCATAGGTACATTGGGCTTAATTAGTTTAACAACAGCAGGTTGTGGCTAGTTTTGTCAAATGCTTTAGATATCTAAGAGTGCTGAAGAAACTGGGCTATCCTTGTTTACATACAATATGACACAATCTGTTTAAGTAAAAAAATACACATGTCAGTGCCATGTTCTGACTTGAAACCGAACTGGTTGTCTGTTGTGGACAAAAATGGTGAGATGCAAGACAAACTATAACTGTTCAAACAACTTGGAGATGATAGTTACAACAGAGACAGGTCCATAGTTCCCAGCATCACTTATGGACCCATTTTTGTTTTTGCAAATAGGTACAATGACAATTTGCATGCATTCCTGTAGAATTTTTCCATGCATTAAACACACATTAACACTTTAAGAGCCAGCCTACGGTATATTCGTACTTCGATTTCGGCCTAAAAAACAGCACTTTTCGGTTGCCTTACCAACGCCCTAGCTCCTCAGCCGATTGCGCTAGAGAGCTGTTCAATGGCTCAAACGGATCAGCCAGTCTAGTAGATTGCACTCAAAAAAAAATTTTTGGTTGGGGGGTGCGGATTGTTTGTGACTGACGTCATAAGTGAAGTAGTATTAGGGTCATTTTGGCTCATGTTGCTTGGTCTAGGGTCCAACTGCTAGGCCAAAGTGTTTCGCTGAAGTTTTCATTGGAAACTAGACTCAAGTCCGAGTCTTTTGAGCCTTTGATCGACTTTCTAGCGTTTCTGGTTCAAAAGTT
>JGI24158J21664_10009849_pt1 | contig 12759 bp, 8 predicted proteins | sample Ectturendosymbi3_FD_21664 | JGI IMG/M metagenome (IMG submission 21664) | reverse complement strand
AACGCGTAAGGAGAGTGCGTGTAGAATACAATATGCATGTTCTATGAACAAACTTCGCCAAAACGTTGGTTTGCAAACGTTAATATGACGTCATATTGTGACGTCACAAATAGCGTATACCCAGTGACAATGACCACCATACGCCACTGCTCAATATTAGAATTTCGTAGGGGGGCATACAATCAAGCAGTCGCCCCGGGCATCACCGGACCTCTGCACGCCACTGGCCATGGTGTTTACATTTTCCATTGTACATCTCAATAGTCTTAAATTAGCAATGTCTCATCAAATCAATTTAAACAAAGCAGGGTATATATTTCGACTACTATGTAGACATCATCATCTCTTATTCTAATAGGAATAAATAGAAAGTAAGTAGCTACAAAGATTAGTCGAACGTAGCCAAAACATTTTACGGATTATCGAAAATCCACACATTTTTCAAACGCGTTGACAAACTCGAGCATTTACATTACTAGCTGCGTACGTCAATTAGTCGCTTACAACTGGACAACAAGAGGATCCACGTCTTGCAGTATTTGCGCTATAATTTTGTAGGTCTACATTGCAAGTCGGTGTCTCAGAGCAAAGTCGCTGCTCGGCTTCGATTGAGTGTTTGTGTACATCAAAAGCGTGTAAACATAAAAAGCGCCATCGTAATGGTGGTTGTGATGACTTCTTGCCCAGCTGCAGTATTGGCTGCCAAAACTATGTTGCAGATCGTGCTTCGCACTGGTGTAGGAGGCGGGGGTGCAACTGCACCCCCAAAACGTTTGCCTTGATGAAAATCCGGGCAAAATCTGTGGAAACTTGTGAAAACCTTCGTAACATTGCTGTATGTACTTTGATTTTACCAAAATCGCACCCAAAATCAAAGCAGACGCTTTTTTGGAGGTCATGTTTTTATTTAGTTCTTTTCGGGCAAATTTGGACAAAAATGGTGCTTGATGTGCCTTGATTTGAAAAAATGCGCCCAACATGATTTTTTATGTCACTTTCTTTGGAGTATTTTTCGGGAAAGTTTGGGGAAATTCGGAAAAAATCCTTCGCACCCCCAAAAATTTGCCTGCTCCTGCACCTATGGTGCTTCGTATCATCGATATTTCCACAAGCATTTGATCGTGCAGGAAAGTTTTACGAGAAAATGGTGGAATTGCCCAAGTAGAAGCGTGGAACTTCATTAACAAACTTTTAAAACTTGACATTTGCCGGCTTAAATCTGAACACAATTGTTCTGGAAAAAAGTCAAGACAAATGCACATTTTATGCATGATGCTTTAAAAACAAGGGACATTAAATAATCAAATGTTGAGGCTCGGTTGTTGTTTGTCCACCTATTAAAATTTATGGATACACGCCTAGTCGGAATCCCGTCTAAAAGACGACGGGCACAGTTAGACGGCCGTAGGGCCATTGCTTGTGCTGATATCCGACCGCTCCCTGGTTGGTGCATCTTCCTGTTTGAAGCGCGGGGTGCTAAATCATTCACAAACGACATGTTTGAAGACCGGGGTGTCGTAATCACTCGAACAGTCTCACTGCGACTTGTTTGGAGTATGCCTCAAGATCTATCAATTCGTCCACCTGGATCACGGACGTCGAATCAATCCCGTCGTCATGGGGCGCCTTAGCCCCGAAACAAAACTCCAAGGCCCACAAATTCACATAACAAACACTATAAATCAGTGGGGTGTTTGTCAAATTTTCGCATGTCAAGCCCACCTGCACAAGCGTAAAGCCCCCTATTGAAGATTTTCTGGCGACGGTTCTGCGCTGAATGCTACACAGGAACTCGCTGCAACTTGCGAGTACTTGAAGAAACACTTTGCGCTATTAAATGATGCCTCAATATCTGCAAATCAATAAAAAGAAAAATGTAAATCAATAAGTTTAGACTTCACGCAATTCTGGATCACGGGATCACTATTTGCATTATAACCACATCGGCAACACACAGTATTTAACACTAGACAAAAACCCGGGTATCTACGCAGTTAGTGCACGGGACAACAGACGATACATCACACTCGACAAAATACCCGAAAACGAAGTACAGTATCAAGCGGATTCACTGCCTTCAACCACTCTCTCTACTTTATACTTATTCGACCTCTTCACAGAAATTGCTATTGCAGAGGTGGCCAATCAGTCACATATCAAGAGACACATTTCCTACTGTGTGACCGCAAACAGTCACATTGTACATATGGGCACACACAGCGCCGGATTTAGAGGGGGGCCCAGGGCCCCCCACCATTTTCATGTGTTTAGCCATATGTATGACATGTGTATGCCACGTAGTCATTTTTATTAGCGAGGAAAGTTTGTTCCTAGACACTATTAAATTATCGGTCGTCCAGATGGCAGTATTTCACTAGTATATTATTCGATATTGTGCCGAAACAACTAGTACACTTATTGTTTTCCTGTAAGTTGGTCAGGTATCTGAATCTAGTTAATGCAAGGCCAAGCCACGTAGAATGCGTTAACTTACGTCTCTACTCATTACTGGATTTTGCGTCGGCCTTACTCAGGGGTGTAGCGGGGCGGGAACGCGTGGCAACGGCGTTCCCACACCTTTTCCAATTTTCGCTTTAAAATGAGTTTGAAGCTGTTTCAAAACGGCTATTGTTTTTGGTGCGTTTCCACTCCTTTTTTGTTAGGGCTACATCGCTGGTCTTACTCGGATATGCACAGGCCACATATGAATACCATTGTTAAGTAGAGCTACCATACGTCCTCTTTTTGGATTGCATGTCCACGCTTTTCGTGAGAAATGAAATAATCACCTAGGACATTGAAAAATGTCAAAATATACTCCTTTTTACATTTCTTATTTTACATAGCTATAATAAGTGGCGTAACTGAAGGTTTGAGCCAGGGTGGTAAACTTAGATAAAAGAGGCCCACTGGCCACTGTACGGGGTCTACTAGTCAACACCCAGAAAAAAAATTGAGAAATGATGGTGAATCCGGGTATGGTAGGCTATCTAAAACCTTAAATCACCGGAAAATAATCCGAAAAACACTCAAAAACAACCTACTGAAAATCAAAAAAGTGCTAAAACTGAAATATAATTTAAGTGGGAGACCGGTTTTCACATTTAGCTTTCCAGGGGGGAAAGTTGCCCTCTGCCCCCCGTCAGTTACGTCACTGGTTATGATATTGTATTGAGGCTACGTATAGTAAGCTGTCCCTACTCAACAGCAACAAGATACGAGCTGGTGACGTAGCTTAGGTTATGGGAGGGCCTGCAAGTTAAAAACTATGTTTTCGTGAGTTAATTTTGGTTTGAAAAGGCGGGAATGCTTTCACATTAATCGTCACATAACAGTGGTAAATCGTTTTTCAATACTCAGCGACTTTGGCATTGGAGCGCGGACTGCTCACTCCATTATAGGTACTGTACTAGCTTTGCTGATGAACCGTGATATGATGATCAATGTATTGTACATAGCTTTAGTGTAGTACTTTCTAGTAAGTATAGCTAATCAGCAGTGCTGACAAATGAAGAAATTCGTCAGAAGTATCCTTTTTTCAGAAAAGGACTAAATGATTTTGAAGCTGAGTGAATTACGTGTGGTTGCATTTACAAAGTTCGCAAAAAGAGTGAAAAGGCTATTGTGGCTTTGTGGATATTAAATACCAAAAAGTTATTTCTCACAGCGTAGTCAGGTGGCTATCACTTTATCCTAGCTTGCCAAGGATGCTTCAAGTGTACCCAGCTTCACATTCATACTTCATGTCGATCGACAAGCCAACTGTTGTTTTGAAACCTTTGTTTTGAAAATTCTCTGAGCGAACCCTGTTTAAGACATTTGCAATCATTTCTGGTTGCTTCATTGAGCGTGTTCAGAATATTGAGAAGTCTAAAGCGTCGTTTGTTGAGGTTGTATCGTGTTTAGCCACTGTGAAGGTAATTAAGGATTCCATAGAGACAATCAGATGTACATATCAAGCCAAGATAAATCAGCACTGAGAAAACTCAGAGACTGAGAGAAGGCAAGGATCGTTCGTGACTGTGTATTATTCATGTCAGATATATCTGTATTGTGTAGGTAATACACTCAAGTAAGTGACAGTCATAAGTTGTCCTCCCTTTTTGCGATGAAAATGTGGCAGCCTTATTAAGCTTATTAATAAATAGACATGGACAGAAGGGGCATCGCCATCTTAACAAGTGTAGAGCTTATCCAAGTGGTTCTAAAAGACGTAAAAAGCAAAAGAGGCAAAAATGAGAGAGGAATAAATTGCAGTCAAAGCAAGAAACATTCAAGTGACTATTTTACAGTGGCAGTGAAGTCCAGTGGAGAAATTTCTGCGGAACTTGTACGAGGGCAGAAAATCGAAGAACGTGTTGTGACACTGTGACAGATCTACATAACGATGGAATAGACCTAGTTTAGCCAGCAGTGCAGTAGCAGAAGAACGTCAAGTTGTATCACCGAAAAACGCGATAGATGAGATGGCTGGCACTGCCACTGGAGGCAACGAAATCGGTCTCTGGGCCCTGTGGCCAGCCAATATACCGAAAAAATGTGGGAATATTGGTTGAAATATGAAACAGGCTCTTTTTGACATTGTGATGAAAAGTCATTTTTGAAACATGATGTTCCACAACATAGAAAAGACAAATTTGTCACGAAAATGTACCACAATCGTCGCCAGAATCCACAATGGCGAAGTAGTTGACAGAAGCTGGCTTTGTTTTTCTCCTTCACAAAGGTGTGTTGAAAAATATATTGCTGAGCGAGGATTGGCGTTTTGAGATGATGAAAACGTTGGATCGCCCAGAAAGTTTTTCCAAAAAATTTTCAAAACTATTTTCAAGCTAATATTAAAAAAAGACGCGATGCTTCTAACGACTGGTTTTGCAAGTTTCACAAATCGCTAATCATTGTCAAATACCATGTTGCATCATAAAGTTTTGTTACAGCTGAGTTAACAAATGTGACGTCACAAGATTACGTCATCAATATTAATGATATGCGGAAGTACTAGTGACTTCATCGATCATCCCCTACGTAAACATTTTGTATCCGCGCATGGGGCCTCCCACCATCTAAATCCGGCGCTGGGAACACATCATGAACATCACCCCATCTCTTCCTCACTCACACACATACCTTGGCTCAGCTAGATTTACTGCAAATATCACACACCAACATGATAATGACAAATGTACAAAGTCGCGTGAATGTGATGATCACATTGTGATCGCTTGTGTATGTTCTTGCACGAACCACGAAGCGCGCTTCCACGCAACACGGTAACTAACACGCAGGGCCGGCGCTAAGTGGTTGCCCCCCCCGAGCCTGGACGTTGGGACCCCCAATATACAATATACTGCATTTAACACATATCTATATAAACAAAAAACAAACTTGTTTTAACATATATTCATAAAAGCATGTTTCTTCAGCATCAACAAAATATATGCAGGAGACAGACTTAAGCATTTGCTATATTTCAAGCTAGGAAAATGACTTTTTCCAAGTTTTCACAAATGCAAATGTTTTTGTCAACTCAGTCATATCTAATGTTTTCGCAGTTTCAACTTTCAATAGATATCATTGCCAGATTTATTAGCCTTTCATCAGTTATAGTTAATCTGTGAAACGTTTTGATTAGCCTCAACTTGCTGAAGCTCCGTTCAGCAGTACTACGTATAGCAGTGATCGGGGAACTTTGGTTAGAATGGCCCCAGGCCCCCATTCCATGGGCGTTCGCAGAAATTTTTCCAGGGGCGGCAACGTCGACATTTTGTTTATCCTTTTCAGGTTGTTGACGATGCAAGCCAAACGGACATTGACAAAGCGCTTTTCCCTTTCCACACAAAAAGAAATTGCTGCATTTTACGGCAATAGCCACAAATGCACTTCGTTGGCAGGGATAGCCAGGTATATTGCGATAAGTTACAAAACAAACTATCCACAGATTTCTCAAGCAGGGTACTTTTTTACAAAGCAGCAAATTGCCATGGTCTTTAACAAAACCATAATTTTGTCTTTATTTTACCTAGCAAGAGTTGCCAGCATCACTTAGAAGCAAGAGCTGTAAACGTCTAAGATCTCGTCCAAAGCTATCAACCACTCTTTCAATAAATCCTTGCTTGTCTTTACTGACTTTTAAACCGGGCAAGCTTTCGGTCTCACACTAATAATGGATTTCTCAAACTTATCGTGCTTCTTTTTACACATAGGCTGTAAAAGTACGTGGCTATCCGCTATCAGAACTCACTGTCTCCCTGCATTACTTCTGTTCAACACTTGCATGCGGGTATCTCCTGCGTTACCTGCGTTCAACACACCCTGCTAACTACCGTAACTTGAAGCGAACACATGAAGATTAGTTGCCATGTTATTGTCGCGCAATAAAGCCCAACTGTAGAACAATCTGCACGCAAGTTTCGTAACTTGCCTCTGCAGATAGGCAAACCAGCGGACATGAGTGAACTGCAACCGCATAACTGCACAACACCTGGGCAGTGAACCTGGTTCTTGTGCACTACGGGTGTTATACCGGCAAATAAACTGTCAATGCAAGAATGAAATCATTGTAATCGGAATTAAGTTCCTGACTTGAGGTTTGCTAGAAGTTTTTCGTTCTTAGTCCCAATTTCCAAAAGTGAGTGGCGAATGATCGTTTGCCCCCTTGCGGACGCCCATGCCCTTTCAGTCGTAATTAAAAGTCCGTGCTTTTTTTGAATGCCCAATTTCAAATTTATGTTGTATTGAGTTATCTGTAACATAGCAATAATGCTATGTTAATGTAATAAACCCTATAACAGGGGTGGCCAACCCGCAGCTCTTTGTCCGGTTTCATGTGGGTCTTATGCAATAACAGAAATCCTACTAAATAACATGCATAACAATAAATGGCTTGTGAAGTTCCGTCATTGTCATATTGGTGTGTGGTATTTACAATAAATCCAGTTGAGCAAAGATATGTGTTTGAGTGAGGAAGAGATGGGGTGATATTCAAGTGTGCCCACGTGTATGATGTGACTCTTTGCGGTGACACAGTAAGAAATGTGGCTCTTTGTCTCTGACTGTTTGGCCACCCCTGCCCTATAATGACAACATCAATGCCGTACTAACATCAAACAACCAGTGTTCTACGTAGTTGTTAAGGTAGCCTATGTTTGATCTCACGCAACCGGCGCAGCAAACACGGCCCACAACAAGTGTTGCGCCGCCCAATAAAAAGTGCTGTTAAGGCCCATAATTGGGCCGAGGTCCACCACTGGGCACAGTGCTGCGGTTAAATAACTGGATTTCTCAGTGGCGTAAATTTTCGAGTTTTCATTGGACAACTCTGATGCAAGATACATTGCATAACACAGGCTCGGGCTACGAATAAGGTTTTATATAATTATATACCGGTTATTGCATATTCTTGTACAGTGAGGGGATACAACACAGGGCTAAAAAAGTTGGTGAGACTGACGGGCGTACAAGGGTGCGAACCTCCCTTTGACAAGCTAAATGCAAAAACTGAGCCCCATTTTTCTTATATTTTGATAGTCAGTACTTTTTTGGTTTTCAGTAAGTTATTTTTTGCGTTTTTCGGAAGTTTTTGGACTGTTGTTTTCCGGTTATTTCAGGTTTTAGTTTGTAGACACCCACATCCGGATACAGTTTTATTTCTAAACTTTTTTATGAATGTTGGCGAGGAGCCCCTGCGGTGGCCAGTGGGCCTCTTTCAGCTACATTTCCCACCCTGGTTAAAACCTCTAGCTACGCAACTGGTCTACAACTTAATTTTCCTGAATAACTTTTTACTGGGCTATACCAAAAATGCTAACAGTCAACATGGATAAAGCAAACTTTACTTGCACAACAGCCAGCTTATCAAGACAAATGCTGACAACGAAGCTATTTTCTTTGACGTATTACAGGGGTGGCCAACACGTCGATCGCCGAGTGTCAGTTGTTCGATCGCGGCTGATTTTGCATTGAATTGACAAGATAGATAAAAAGAATTTTTCGATGGATATTCCAGAAACTACATAAAAATGAAAAACATTGCACTTTATGACATTTTGTACTTGTGACTTTATTACCGACCGGTCGATCGTGAGTTATGAAAAAATTTTCTAGTCGATGCCAGTCAAAGACAAGTTGGCCACCCCTGTCGTATTAGATAAATATGAACATTGAAAGTGGAAATGTGTGAAATCAGTTCTTGGTGAGTTCAGTTTTGGTGTCTCTATATGCCGTAACAAAGGTACTCAGTCAGATTTGGGGGCCCCTTTTTACCCGCCCTCCCCCCGTCTGGGGGTCCTAAATGCGCTCGCGCGTGGAAGCCGCACCTCGCCTGTAAGAATCACCCGATATTCAAGGTGAACAACTGGTACGAAATTTTGCGACTTACACACAAATGAAAACGGTATTCACGTAAGATCCCAATGAAACCGGGAAAAGAACCGCATGCGGCTCGCGAGTTGGCCATCCCTGTATTATTGAATCAACAACTCATTGACGAATTCACANGAGACAACTGCANTATCCTACCTATCTGGTGTACAATAAACTTTCCACGGCAATGAGCAGCTCGACAGCTACGTGCATGATCAAACACAAACTGTCATTAGTTTTCTGCGCGCACCGTTTATATGCACAACGTCGCGTTCTTAAAGATCGAAAATATAATTGTATAAGAGGTGCAGCATCATAGCAACAGCGTAACGATTAGGCAAATGGCCGCGAGAGCGTTTCACGCACAAACTTTAGACGGGAGCGCATCGGCTGAAACTCGTAGAAAAGAAACAAAACTTCAATTGGACCCATCAAGATTTGTTGCCAAAATTCTGGGTAAATATTTCATTTATCTTCACAAAAGCGGAGTCTGAAGAGTTTACGCAATTTGCACTCGAAAAAATGCCCGAGCATACGGTTAATTTCGCGTCGCAACGAAACCAGCGGTTATTGTGTACATTTCACTTTTTTCACGTTAAAATCTACCCTCGACCAATCGTGGCAAAACAAAAGTTGAAGTTAAGGCCGAATTCAGGCAAATATAGTTTATTGCGACAAGACTTCTATTTTTCGAAATCACATTGTATTGCGTTCACTTTTAATGAAGGCACGACTTCAGTTGGTTGGCTGTGTAGCTTCCTGTTCCATCGCCGTTGCGTCCCAGGCATTGTGGTACTCGATGTTTGTTGACATCAAGGACGCTTTTCAGCTTACTTCTATTTCGTGGAAATGTGACACAAACATAACTCCACCCAACTGTTTGGAATCAAGAGATAAAATCTGCTGGAAATGCGCGACAGGTGACAGAATAACTTGACCACACTCTGCCATTTCTTTATTGTTAAATCTGCTACACAGCAACATTATAATCCAAAAGAAACAGTAAAACATTGCAGAATGCCGACAATAGCTGTTCAAAAATATGAAAACAGCCATGCCAGGGGTGGGGAACCTGCGGCCAGCCTGAACAATTGATATGGCCCGCATTACAATTTTTGTTTCCCAAGTTAGAGTACAACACCGCGTCAAAACGAAGCTCAATGTTAAGCAGGTACTGTACTTAGATAGCAAGTCAAGAGAAGCCACTCTTAACTCATAGGCAGACAATATAATTTTAGGATAAAATTATTTGATTTTGCGGCCCGCAAGCGATAATGCGCAATTCACGCGGCCCGTGATAGCAAATAGGTTCCCCACCGCTGAGCTACGCTATTGCGAAAACTAATACTTAATCTTTAATTCTTTCTTCTTTTAAGCAGCACAAATCAAGATTGAACTCAGTAGAAGACTAGGACGTTTTGGAATCAAGGTTATTGGGCATACGCCTCGGATCAGAGACATTACAGACAAGCAAGGATACAAAAATGCCATTTGGTCTTGTACTACCCACCCGTACTAAGCTGTCAGTTTTTCTGTATCTACGTTGAATCAAAACAACTGGACCAAATCGGTTTGCAGCTGTGTACACTTTATTTTCTAACTAATACGAATGACAATGTTCTGATGAAACGGTAACGAAGTAAAGCTATCAAATTAATGTGTTTCCATAACTTTTCATGAAAACCTGGACTTGCACAAAAAATGTTTGACAACTGCCGAGGATCTCTTTGAAGCAAAACTAGAACTTTCACCAAACGCGACCTCAACGCAATTCCCCAACGAAACAGTTAGAGCGACAAATTACAACACGTAAGAATTGCATCTGAGTAGACAGCCGAGTTGGTAATTCTTCTTGATTTTAAAATCATTTCTACGGCAATTTTGACACTTATTCGCACCATGTCCTAGAGACACAAGCCTCCTTTTTCTCGAGACGCCATTGCTTGGCAACCATCGGCGATTCGGGAAAAGGCGATTCGCAACACTAGCAACAGTCCATCATGCATGTTATCAGAAGCTTCGCCAGATCCTAGAGGCATGCTGCGCCTGCGAGGATATTCGACGCAGAGGATAGAAGTGCACACGATCTAAGTTCATTTATCACAACACTGATTCAAGCAAAGATCAGTTACGACGAGCACATCTGCAGTGACAAGTGGTGAATTTGATGCAGTCGGTCGAAGCGCAAATGGAGCTTTTCTCCTTTTTGCGAAACAGTCTGTTGTGATCCAGGCATGAGCAAGGAACCGACCAGTTTCGGCTCCACATCTGTGATGCTCTGCGTGAACACGAAGAAAGAAGCTTTGATATACAGCACAGATATCCAATAAAGCTAAACTTTCAATCAATCAGAGTTTAGGTTACACAATATTGTACTACAGCAACGGCTGGGAAATCGTGGTTCTCAAACATTTGGCTATAAGAAGCATTAAACAAACTGTCTGTAACGTACCATGATACCGTATGTTCATAAACAGTTTGCTGGCAACGTTTGGTAAAGGCAACGATAAAATATGCACTGACCGCCTTTGAATCAGAGTTTGTTTGTCGAAATGGGACGAACTTTATAAAAAGTTGGACAAACTGTGCGCTTCGAAAGCTTCTTACTTTGAGTAACTGCGGGGTTGGGAAAGAAGCGAAACTGCCCTGGATCTGGTTGTTCCGTTCTATGGCCAAGACCTGCTGCGTTTCAATTTCAAGTTCTTGAAGCTTCTGACAGGCGAGCCGTATGTCCCATTCACGCTGCTTCATCTTTTCATACGGAGCAGCAGAACCGGTTGGATAAAATCCTGAGAAATATTTTGGCAACAAAAGTGATGTTGAACGAGATAAAAAGTTGTTGGATTAGCAACTAGCGCCCAGCTTTAGCAAATTACTGCAGCAATATCTTTTCGAAATAGGAAATATTTTTTTACAGTTGCCGAGTTCACAACTTACGCCTTGCACGCTATTAACTTATTCACATTGGAAGCTTTATCAAGTTTTGTCTGCTTGTATGATAACATGAGGAAAATCACCAGGAATCATTCCTATGCTCAATAGCGATTAACACGACGGTAACCATGAACACCAGCTAGGAAAAAATCGATTTAATAGATCGAAAAAAATCATGTCAAAATACAGGGACTATCTCCGCCGAAAGCTGCCTTAAAGTATTCGCCTCACGCGCGGCCATTATGCTTGTTTCCTTCAAGCACTGACGAAACCGTTGATGCAGCAGTTATTAGAAATGATTGGAATTCCTCAGAAATTTCTCTTCGTATTCGTAACTATTTCGACATTATCGTCTGCCAAGTTCAACACCTATTTATGAACAAACATTCCAGCACATTACCCGGTTTCCGCTTGCTGACGTCAATCACCACAGGCACAGCTAGCTGCTGAACCTTATCGGATAGCTGACGTAATTCATGACGGAGTTTGTTACGTGTTGCAGCAGTTTTGCCAGTTTGGGTCAGTGGCACGTTGAGAGGTGTGAGTTCCTGCATAAAGCAGTAGAATCTGTTATTTTTTCTCTTGACCTGATCAGTAAGCTGTTTCTTTTTACGTTTTGCACAACAGCAGTAATCGTATATAAAATTACGATATTGCATCTCTTCAGTTTCGGCAAAAGTTGTTTTGGGGTACGAAACCATTGTCGCGCATTTCGGCTTTCTCATCGGGGAGTGGGCGAGTTCTGAAACGACGATATGCTGTTGCAATGGGTTTACTGGGGGATACAAGAGCTTGGGTTTGGGGTGAATGAGTGTGTGTTCGGGGGTTAGCCCCGCTATGCCTCCCATGGTCGCGGGCCTGGATTAAAGTCTCTTGTAAAGTCATACATTCGCTTCGCTGACGGTGAGTGACGAATACATTGAAAACATGAAAATGGAAAATATCTACTTTGCAGGATGGATAAGTTGAAAGACGTAGTCTGTCAGGTTTTAAAAATCGTCAACTGCAAAAAACGTCTGCTCCGAGTTGTAAAAGGGCGCTGCGGTATTGCGTCGATGCTGCACGCGAAGATTGACTCGCCGCCGAATACCTATTTTAAGGGAGCTGTTGCGTCGGAAAAACAGGCGGTGACAAAGAGCCAGACTGTACAGGTGCAAGCAATACTGTGAGAAAAATGTGCAAACACAGACACACCACAAACAAACAAGGTTTCCAGTACAAGTTGTATAAAATGCAAGTTGTTAGACAATGGGCTGTCGGTGTCATGCTTCCGCTGAAGAGGACCATAACTTTTTTTCATAAGCTGGCCCGGTGTACACGATCATTTTTTCTCCACATCAGCACTTTAAACCTACGAAACAGCATTAAATACTGTTGCGGCCGGTGGCCCAACTATATGGACAAGTACGTACGGACTGGAAACAGTGCTTTGTAATAGACTGCTCTTTGAGCCATCCGGCTGGG
>JGI24158J21664_10009847_pt1 | contig 12760 bp, 6 predicted proteins | sample Ectturendosymbi3_FD_21664 | JGI IMG/M metagenome (IMG submission 21664) | reverse complement strand
AACCAGCCTACACAGACTAAACACCAAATAAAAACAAAATCATTAAGACCATCAGTTGGAGCTCTTACCGAAGCCATGTAACACCCCTTTACAGCCAATTCAATTTATTGAAACTAGAAGACGTACATCAGCTAGAAATTGCTAAGCTCCTGCACAACTTCCACAGCAACAGAATGCCCAACACGTTTGACCATTTATTTGCTGCTGTTAATTCTGTCCACACCCATGAAACTAGACGTTCTGCATCTAGCCAATACTTCTGTCACCCAGTCTGCTCCCAATATGGAAAATGATCAATCGAATTCAAAGGCCCAAGAATCTGGCAGCAAATAGATTCCTCTCTAAAAAAATTGCCAGCAATCATCTTCAAGAAACGATACAGAAACTCGATTGTAGGAAGTTATAAGAATCATAAGCAATGCTTTCCACACATCCCCTTGTTTGTAGCCAAAGAATCACCCCGAAAGTCAACATCTATCTTCTTAGCCTGAATTGCTATATGTAATATAATACGACTGTCTGACATTCCGTGTTCGCAATAAAATGCTCGTATGTGTGTATTTGCGTTTATTTGTAGTATACTATTTTTATGTGTTTTAATAAGCTTATTACTTCTTGAATACATTGCTGCCGCGGTCCAGTTTTTGTTACAGAATATCAAAACACCTGAAGAAAAAGCAGACAATTCTCCTACGATGAAAATCTCCAAAAATGAGCTTCTCAATCTCCATGGAATTTACATCACGGTTATAATAAAATCAAAATTATCTTCATAATGGGTGTGCGTGGATCAGAAAAGGGTTATGGCAACCCGAAGAGGATTTCTTTTTTGTCGTTTTTTTCCTCTTCGTCTGGAACCTTGCGGTCCAAGACAATTAATTGCGCTAGATGTACTCTCTAAAACAGAAAAAACGCCGGGGCACCGAAAAAACAAAGAGGTTTCCTAGTCAGGTGCCCCACAAATTACGTGGGATTGATAAATGTTTCCATGGTGAAGGTTGTGTCGACCGCTAGACGTGCTGTCGCAGTCCGATGTATAGGTTGCGGGATTAATGGTCAAATTGTAAATAGATAGATAGATAGATAGAGCGCAACTGTGCAGTACCACCACACCATTTGCGCAGCAGATTTCCACTTGATCAACGTGTTTTGTGTAGGGATTTCAGTGAAATCACATTCTCGCGCATTTGCAAAATTCCAGCTACCATTCAAGATTCAGCAATAAAGCTGGACAAAGTGTATAAACATTAAAAAAGCACGAAGGCAAGGTAAGCAATTTGAATTGAATGTGTACTTAGCTCGTATGCTGGTAATATTTTGTGTTCTGCAATTCACAAAGCTTGTAATTCATTTAGAATTCCGCTAACTCGGGCTTAAGTTATTCACGCTCACTAAAATAAGCATTTCGTCAGGAAAAAAATTTTCTAGAAGGAAAACTGTAAGAGTTGAAGATGCGTAGTCTGCAGGCGAAATATATACTCTGATAGTGTCTGATTCTTGGCGGTGGAAAGATTCCCTTCAATGGATAGCAGACTGCGCCTTGTGTGTTTTCCAGTGGTCTGCGTCTAAGTCTGTGACTTAACATTCGCTACTTGACCAACGAGGTTTGATTTTGACTAGAAGCTGTTTGGATACCACAAACCAGCCGTGCTCACAATGCGTAAAAGTTGCAACAGTTTCTGGTGGGACGACGCCAGGCTCTAGTAGAGTTGCTGCTGTGACGTTGTAGAATTAGACGCAGACCGCTGAAAAATTAACCAGATTTAGTCGGTATGCATTGTGCTTAATCATACAAGAAAGCTGCAGAGAACAGAAAATTATATGGAATTAAAACCATTTTAAAATCGAAATGATTGTTGATAGAAAACAAGTTATAACATTTTCCCAATTAGCGACTGTTTTAAATTTTATTATGCAGAATTATAAAGAGAAGAAAAATACTGTGAACAAAGGTACATCATTGAAAGTCTGCATTTAACCTTTAAATATCTTTTGCTATCTGACTGAATGAAAAGATTTTCATTTTTTAGTTCTCGTGTGTGAAAAGAAACAAAGGTGAAACAGCATCCTGTCCTTGTTCAACGCAGTGATGTGACCCAGTCATATCTGTTGAGTCAACGTGTCGTGTCGAGTCACCAGCACAAACTCTTCGAGTCAGAGTCATGCGCAATTTTTTCGAGTGGAGTCAGAGCCTAGTCATGACTTGGTCGAGATGCGTCACAATAACTGTAGAGTCACATCGAGTCACTGATTTGCAAGCTCGAGTCAATGGCAAGTGAAATAAAATTCAACATTTTTATGTTTTTGTTGGCTGCAAAGTGGTGCCCAATGTTGTTTCAGCATTTTTGTTAGCAGACGTCTTAGAACTAAGCATTTAGAGAAAGCAGCTGTATTCAGTTTTCTCCTTCACTCTGAGTCAATTCCGCAAATCTAGCCCAACACTGCTGGAACAAATATACCAAATTGTCCATCACTTGCCTCAACAAAGACCCAGAATGAAAGTATGAGGTCCATTGACACGATCACGATATGTAAGTACTCTGCTACACTAAACCACAGTAATGTGTCAAACGTATTGTGCACTGCTGGACCCTCAGTGATAAGTTAAGACTCAACCATACGTAAGTGTTAGTTGGAACCCGTGAGCCTGAAAAACTAGCATGAAAATGCTAGGCGACACAGTCTCAACAACAGAAAATTTGCGCCAATATTAATTGTACGTCACTGAAGTAAAAAAAACTCATTTCTTTGTGTGCAAACTAATTGTTGTTGTCAATAGGAAGTTTGGGAATTTTCTTAAAACGACTCTGACTAGAATCATTCACTATGACCCGAGTCGAGTCATCACAACATCGTTTCTCAACGTGCGTCGAGTCACTAATAATCGTGGCTCGAGTCGAGTCACTGACTTGAGTCACCCGAACACTGGTTCAACGTACTAAAATTTATCATTTTCACTTTGAGTTAATTTCTAATTGATGTAGGTAGTGAAAATCACTGACAAATCCTCACCTTTTGCGTTGATAACACGTTTCGGTTGACCAGCACAACTTCCACCGATATCGGTCATTTCACGTTTGTTATTTGAAACATTTGAATCCCTACTCATTGCAAGATAAAAATATTCGCTTGCATTAAATAAAGCTTAAGATGCATTCTGTAAATAAAACATTCGAAATATAAGAGTGTCACACTCATGCTTTCCTCCTGTAATTACAAGAAAAAGGTTTCGACTTGTCCAGGCAGATGATGTTTCGAGTTTTTGAAACGTTAAGGTTCGTCACAAAAAAATACAAACGCATTTGATGGATATTCAGTAATGGATTTAAATAACTCGTCTAGCTTTGCTGATGCCACTTGAAAACGTTGTTTTGCTGTTATTTTAACACTCCTTCTTTATGAGAAACCAACGTGGTTTCACAATGCACCAATATCTCAGCAAAATTCCATTAATACTGTATTGCTTGTTAGACTTTGGCTGCGGACAGCCAAAGATTTGAAAGCAGACTTTTTTAGGTATATCAAGAAATATTACTGTGCTGAAATACTTCCAACTCAAAAAATTTTGTCATTTTATAATAACCTCTTCAGTGTTTTTCTTTTCACCATCAACTATGTTAACGTAAAGCGACACATCCTTTTGCAAAATTATTACTGGATCTGAGAAACTTTATATGTTTGCATAATAAATTGTTACTCGTACCTTGACATAGAAAAACGTTTTTGTTGTTTGGGGAGCTAGTCCATGTCTAAAATCAGTTAGGAAGATTCTTTTACCCAATTTTAGAGGTATGTTGTCTCTCATAGTACCAACTAAGAAAAGACACACTTTTATAAAAAAATAGCGGCAATGGAAAATATGTTTCAGATGTCCAGCAAGATAATTCCGAACTATTCGATGATTAAAAATCCAATGCACAAGTCAAGCCGGACCTTTTCTTCAAAACAAGTACTTTTATAGCTTGTTGTTGTCTACATTTACAAAAACCTGTTTGTATCCGATCTGTACAGCGCATTGTCAATATTTTTCTTTGTGTACCTAAAACCGATGAACAGGATGTTTGTGTTAAGGATGCAATATGACCACAGATCAAATTAAGGAACCTTAAACCATTGGCGTTGGCCACGTTAAGCGATTGGATGTATGGTCGCAGACACCATCAAAAGGCTATATGCAGTGGTGAATTTGAGATTTGAGCCAGGGGAAGTACCCTTCCCCCAGAAAGTGATGCTACTGCCTATATGCTCTGCTGAAAGGTGATGGACACAGCAAGGGACCAAGAACGTGTAAATTTACATTCCCGGCTATCATATAACCCTAATCAATCTGAGAAACGAATTAATCAGAAACGAACAATCAGAAAGTGCAAGAAATAAATAGAGAAGTCTGCTTCAATCTTAAAGTTTCGCATAGCATTAGTGTCTAATGACACATGTATTTAAATGAAATATTAAAGCCGTACTTTGCTCTTTAAACCATGTCTGTTAAATTCACCAGTCACAAAATGTCGTGACTGAGGGCTTGCGTGCAGATGCATGATACGCTAATGAAAGGAAACCACACTAAAGAAAACAACGAATAAAAGCTGTGTATGTATATGTAACGAGATGCAAACTATGTGCCTTCTTAGCCTACGGCAGTGATCCGCAACCTTTTTTCACTCACGACACACTTAACAACTTTAGAAACTTTTGCAGCACACCACGACCACTAATGTAAAGAATACACTTCATGATTTTGTTTTAGTTATTTGCTCTTGTTTTAATGAGCACAACCGCTGTACGTTAGGCTCGGTATTTGAAAGAACATCTTGAAGTTTTCAACCAACTTCTTTATCGTCCTTGATCAATAACAATGGTTAGAAACTTAGTTCACACAAGTATGTAGTGAAAAACTGAAGAAGAATTTCAATAGCCACTTTCGAAATTGCCTTATACACCTCTTAAATACAAATAGAAAACTCATCAAGAGAAACATCGCTGAATTTAATATCGGAGTTCTGTCATTTCGCAGTGCAAGAAAGTTTTTCTAACAGGTGAGGATAGTTCTTGCGTTGACATTTCAGCATTATTCGAAGAAGGATTTCGGATCCAGCCAATATGTTCCGAACTAATTGCGAAAAACTAATGATCATATTACTCATGTAACAAAGTCAAATGTTCTTGTAGGCAGATTTAAGACAAATTCTTTGTCAATAGTTCTATTTGGATTGCTTCTTGGAAACATTTCTAGTGATCCCCGTGTTAACTCAGTTTTCCAGAGTGCTATTTTCAGTCTAAAACCTTTTAACTTGTCAGAACATGTCGGTATATTTTCGTTTTTGCTTTGCATTTTAATGTTGAGTTCATTCAAGTGTTCAAAAATGCCGGGCATGCATGCAAGTTTAGCAATCCAGCGATCATCTTCAAGGTGTTTATGCAGATGATAGTTGTTCTTACTTAATACGAACTGACTTATTTCATCCCGGGGCTCGAAGGGTCGTGCGAGAACTTTGCCACGTGAAACCCAAAGCACAGACTTATGAAATAGCAGTAATTGATGTTCTGATCCCATTTCCTGCAACGAAAACATTTGTGAATGCAAGGCTCTTGCCTTGACAAAGCTGAACAATGACAATGTGGTTACAGTCGTTCATCGTTTCTGATAATTCCTTTGGTAAAACTTGGATCATCAGGGCTTCCCACAGGTCCTTAGCCACGGGGACATAGCCTCCATAAATTTTGTTGTGCCCAGAAAAATTTGTTTTTTAAACATAGAATGAAAACCAAAGTCTTGCCCTCCTGAAGTGTATTTTTCCCCCCAAACCTCAAAACCTGACAAGGGCCTGACTTCCCTGTACAAACAGCAATGCGCCATTTGATGGCTGGATTTTGACGTTTCACTAACGTAGCAAAGCCTCTACCTTCGCCCATCATTATAGCGTCACGCCAGGCCTACCATGTGGTTGTAAAAACTGTAATGCTGACATCTCAAAAACAACATAAATGCACAGTGAAAGTCCAGCTAGGGCTTGAGTTAACAAACTCTAATGCTCATACTTTCTGACAAAATTATTCCGGGGCACACCAAGCATTGTCTCGGGGCACACCGAGAGCACCGGCCTACGGTACTGCGCGAAGTGTATATTCGCAATCACTGAACGAAAGGAGATCTCGGTAAACTGAGAAATCTGTCACTCGTATAAGCATGTTATTAATCATGCAAAAAGGAACAAATCATTTTAACAACCGCTTTCCTCTAATCGAATTTAATCCTCCTGTTACTGCGAACAGACGCCGATTTGTCGACAAACATATCCATATTAACGCACTTAGCCTATGCTGTTCAATATACGGTAAAGAATCGAGCAATTGCCTAGTCTTTGCAAAGATATGGTGGGACTCAGCAAGCAAATCTTCACGACACGCTATTGGGAGAAGCCCCGCGCTCAACCTGCGCAGTTGCAACAGGCACAAATTCACATCTAGTGTTTCCAACCCGGGTTTTCCCGAACCCGAAACCCGTTTTTTTTGACTATTTTCTACTACCCGAAACCCGTTTTTTTCAATAACCTAACCCGGGTATTTTAAAAAACCAGGAATTGCTGTTGAATGCAAATATTAGTAATTCTGATAACACTGAAGTTGCAGATTGACGCGTGTAACGCCCAAATTAGCACGTTTGAACTTTAAACTATTATCATGAGGCACGGGGCGCTGGTTTTGCTCGGGGATCATCGTACGTTCGTTGTTGGTCCGTGTATATTTTCGTTCAATTGGCCAATTTAGATGGATCGTGACGTCATTTTGCACATACCAGGTGTCTAAGCTAACTTTAGTCTTTTTGCTAACCTAATTAAATAACTATCACATGAGGTAGTTCTTCAAAGATATGCCGTAGTTCCGTAGCTACTAGTTAGTTTATTTATAAGCTGTTATGCGTTAGTTCATATACAGTACAAGCTGTGATTCCTTGCAAAATCGATTCGTTCTTTTTCAGTTTGCACTAACTTTCTACAAAATATTTGGCTTTCTTTAGAAGCGACTTTAGGTAGATTTTTAATCATACACATTCAGTTTAAAGACGTTTTTAATCAAAGAAAATCAGAAGCTTCGATCCATTTCTTATACAACAAGGCTCAATCAACACCAAAGTGAAATTTGTGCTCCGTTATACCAAAGGAGGTGGTTCAAGCACCAAAAGTTCAATCAACCATTTGAAATCAGAGCACAAAATCCATGTGATCCTTGAGAGTGAAGACCGCAAAACTATTCCGGCACAGAAAGATATCCGATCACGAATTGCGACAAAGGAAATGAGTCTTTTTGAGGCTACGAAGAAGAGGTCAAAAAACCTTGAAAAACTGTTTCATGCCTTAATTACAATCAAGCCTAAATCAGCTCAAATCAATGGAATCAGAGAGGGCTTTTTCAGCCACAGGACTATTTGTTACAAAACTCAGAAACAGACTAAACGATGCAGATGAAAGTGTGCTTTGATTGTCATGCGTCAGTATTATAAACATCATTGACAAACTGTGTTTATCTTAATTAATAATTCGCTAATGAATGGCGCAGGGACAAACACTAGTAATTTTACAATGATACTAAGTTTTTATCGCTCAAAATCACATTCATTTCAAAACCCGAAAAAACGGGTCTTCCCCGGTTTCTTTTCTCAGCTACCCTAAACCCGGGTTTTAAAATTGTACTCCGAGTTGGAAACACTATTCACATCCAATTTACTTCAAGGTTTGTAAACAACTAACATATCAGTTCTCTAAGACACAAGATTTGCAAAATGATGTCTCTTATTGTCTTGTACCTCCCTCTGTCCATACTATGGTAATATGTTGCGCAACACACGTAACGCGAAAGATGTCTCAAGAACAAGTATAACTTCGATTACAATCTGTAACTTGAACAAGGCTTGATGCCTCAGGTCGGCGATTCCTGCAATCTGCCCAGCACGCACCTATTAACGACGTTTGCATTAACCTTTCAGAATGAAGTTGTACACTTAGTCGGGAGCTAAATACGCTGCATTTACTTTACCTTCAACTCCACACCAGTGCTTTTCAAACTTTTCGCGCAGCATTATGCAACTACAATTTCATAAGGTACGGCATAGTTGCACTTGCACCTCAAACAAATCACATGGTGGATTGAGTAGCAATTTTTGCATTCAGCCAAACATGCAGTACATTCCAAATTGACTTGCTTATTTTTTGTATTCCTATTAAGTTTCAAACAACTTTACCAGTAAGCTCAATGATGTAAGCGAATGGTCAAAAAACAAAATTAAAGGAAAGCTAGGCTACCATGCACTTCACTTTCCCTCGTCACAGTAACAAACACCAGTGTTGCCAAGTGCACAAAGTCAAAATATGCCAAATTTTGCTTGAGAATATGCCAAACAGGACAAAAATATCTCAATTTATTTTCGCAACAAAAAACATCTGGAAAATTGGCAGTAAAATTGTTTCCAGTTTTTACGAAGTTTTTTGCACAATCGACGATTAATATGTGGCATCCATTACGTGTATTTCTTTTGAGAAAGCGAGGTTTCATCATATACCCAGATACGAATTTACTTTGAGTAGTCGCTAACAAGAGGGGCACTATCAACATGGCCACATCAGAATCAGACAGGTAGATATTCACAGTAGACATACAAAAATGATAGGATAACAAGCGTACACATGAAAAACGAAAGCACTGAAAGGCATCTATTTGTTTTATTTGTTGATTTATTTCAGATTCATGGCCTTTGTCTGTATCACAAGGGCATCAAATAACGAAAGCTGGTTAGTCATAACGCACTACAGATAAGGTGTTACTTGATAAACACTGTCAACAAGGCTTCAAATGATCTTGCGAAACATTTAGTTTAAGACTGGCAACCAAAAGTCAAAAATTTTCTGCTGTTTCTAAAGTTTATTAAACGCCCACAAACCAAATTTCAAACACCTCATACTGTGAGGGAATCCCAACTTATTCGGTCAAAAAAAGTCAAAATTTATCATTAGGTCAAAATTTATCGTTATGTTTCAAGACTACTTGCAGCACAGTTTTTTTCTCTTTGTCGATATTTTATTGAAACTACAACAACAGATATTGATGTGCTTTTGCAAGTTTAGTTGCAAGGCTGTAATATAGTGGGTTTATTCTGATTTCTGGTGTAATAATGCTGTTTTGCCCACTACTGGACGATTGAATATTATAGGATAGACGTGGTAGGCGAGAAATGTGACTTTTCAGTAGGCTACTTGTTTTGGTAAACGATCAATCAATAATGCATGTAGTGTTTCAGCTTTATGATGTCCTCAGGTTTGACTCTACTGTATTTATTAATGCACTTATTCAATACGTCATCCCCAAAGTTAAACAACCAATTATTTGGAAGCATAGAGAGCATGAACATGCTTCTGGGTTAACCGCAACACCTAAGGCTGAATTATTTTGCAGTTGTAAATGCAGAAAATTTATAGGTCAAAATGAAGACAAAATCTGTAAATTATAAAGATAAATTTTTAAGTTTTCAGGTCAAGAAATTGGTTGCCCTACTGATCGCCATTTCTTTTGCATAAATTTTAAGTGAGGTTTGGCAGTTGGCATTTTACTAGTTACAAATATTCACTTTTTACGTGTTTGCATTGCACACATCTTCGACATGCTGGCAGGTGATAGAGGAATCACAAGAAAATATTGAAATCCTGAGGCGGTACAAAGTTCACGGAAGGTTTTCGTTGCTACGCAAAGGCAACACTGTTGAGTCGCACACACCAAAACAACACACCAACAACTACTTCAGTTTGTCACCGTCAAACAGGAACGTTGAATAATTATGGAAAAATGAATATTTGTAAAAAGAATCAAACATTTGGAGCAATCGGAGAAATAAATTGGATGATGGTGCGCATCGTTGAACAAAACCATGCACATTGTTTCTAGGCAAAGCATCAAAGTCTCAACATAATGGTTAACTTGGGGTGGGCTCGAGGACACTTGCATTTCTGGGTACGTAGTGCATAATTCAGTAGGCATTGCAATAGGCAACTCGTAGCCGTTTCAAACTAGTAGTCTGTGTGTATTTACTCCACAATTGGCAAACATATATTGGCATGCAATATGCAGGGAATAGAGTACCTTGCTTCTTACTTCAGGTCAGCACTGAACAAAGGTGCATGTGAGCTTGTTTCCTGCACACTACAGCGATTTAACGTGAATTGTATCACATCTGGATAGTGGATATCATCATCATCCTTCAGTGAGTTATTTGGCAAATGGCAATACACTAAAATATGTGGCTTGGTCAGAAAATTGTATACGTACACCAGGGTTTATTCTAAGGCGTTTTAGGGACCCGATTTGGGTCCCTAGAATTTCAAATAGGCTCCCTAGTATCAGAGAAAATTATCATCGGGTCCCTAAAATCAGAGAAAATCGGGTCCCTAGAATCAGACATATCGGGTCTCTACAGATTCATACCGGGAACCTAACGTTTTCCTTAAAAAAACCTGACGTACACCATTCAGAAAAACATTCGATGGAACAGGTTGTTAATACTTTTTTCGGACAAAAAGAACACCAATTGTTTTGTTGCAATTTAAAGACGATTTCGTGTTCAGGTGCATAATTACCACAAATAATCAGAAGACACTGGAGTCCACTAATGCTTGGTTATATGTTGCAAAGAGGTACAAAATCTCACAGCAGAAATGCAGCCACAACATTTTGCAATATTATATAGCATCTGTACACTGGTAATCTGCTACTGTTTCTTCAAGATTTGCTTTTCTACATACTAACAATGAAATTTTCCAGCATTTCACTCACAAAAGTGTTGGAAATTTTGGAAAGAATTCAGTTAATATTTTGCATATGTTGAAAATAATTAGTTGCTCAAAAATGATGCCAAAATATGCCAAATTTGACAAATATGCCAAAAATATTTATGCCAACCACCTCCAAAATATACCAAATTTTAAAAATTTGGCATAAAAATATGCCAGTTGGCAACACTGACATACACTAGAATTTTACGTTATAATGGGGCATTGTTGTCACTTCACATCAGCTCCAGTGTTGCCAGTTTGTTTTTTTGAGGTGAAATTCCTAACTTTTGACCTTTTTTTAACTCCTTTGGTTTTTTCAGTTTTGAAAAAAAGTCAAATAAATTTTGGCTTTTTGGACCTTTTTTGACCAATTCAATTTTTATGTCGGTTTGGCTGATTTAAAGACGATTTTGGTAGGTTTCTGGACACTTCTTTTGCACACAGAATGATACATTATGGAAAGTTCTGCAGTACAACCTTGTAATTTTAATTTTGCTGTTTCAAGTTTTTAATTTTGCTGTTTGAAGTTACTCCTCAGCAAGACCAAAAAATTTGAGACGTTTTCTGAACGAGCTTTGTTCTGTATGTGTATATATTGTCTTTTGAAAGTGCTTTGCAACCTGTAATTAGTCTAAGTGTTGTAGTGTAATTATCTTGTATTTGGCTATTTTTGTTGCTTTCTGGCTTTTATTACCGTTGATGTGGCCTTTTTTGCTCATGACAGTCAGGCAATCCTGCACTCTTCAAACGCAAATGACCTTGTAGCTATACACTAAGCGAGCTCCCTCAGAAAAATTTGTTAAATTAAATATATAAAATTTAACAAATAAGCTGTAATTTCTCATCTATCAAAAAAATTGCTATACAGTCTTGCATCGTGGCAAACAATTTGCGAAAGCCTTCTACAGGCCAACAAACCTCTTATCATTTTCAACGTAGCCTTACGTGTATATAGGTTAACGGTAATAGTTATTCAGAGTTATGACGAATGTCCTCCCAGCAAGTTTGGCCAACAAAGATCTTTCACGTGTGCGATCTATCTGCGAGATGTTCAAGGGACTCTTGCTGTTCCAATATTTCGCGTGAAAATCTAGGACACTGTTGAGTTTGGGCTTCTGCAGCTCCTTTGGGCCTGATGTTACTCCTTCATGTTTCGGAACGTCCGAGTATAGCTGGGAATTATGACGCCAATCGTAGGAGGTTGCAACTGACGCCATGCATCTCAGCAACTTGCTGTCAGATAATTAACTTCCTCAAAAGGCAACTAAACAATATCACTAGAAATTGCCTTAATTAAAAACTATCTCAATAATTTCGTTATATATAATTTCCAAGAAGTTCGTGACGTCAAGCCACGGATTTTTGGGTGCAGGCATACTTTGCCCATGCTTCTGACTTTTATCACCTTTTGCACTGTAGAGCTACTAATTGGACTAGATTTCGGGTAAGCACATGCACTTGACTAATTTATTTCTAAATATTTCCAAAGATAGAGCTCAAGCTTAATACTGCGCCTTCTGTGCAAACTTGCAGGTAAGCTCACGAATATTTGATTCGTATCAGATGGAAGAGCTCAAAACAGTTACTGTCAGCAGTTTGCATCCTCACGCCTGGTGAAACGTTGTTCTGGAAAACTTACCGTTAGCTACGACTTGAAGTTTTCTACTGTTGCACAGTTACACTGCGTCGCAAAGAGGAGTGACAAGCATCTACAAGCAGAAGTACGTACAGCATTTCCACCAAGTTCTCATGTAGGAATAGAGATCACTCGACTTTGTTTTGCTTCGCTAGTTTCAAAAAATGTTTGAAACACTATGCCTAGAAAGCATGATACACATCGTTTCGCTTCGCTGAGGCTCTATCAGCACCCGTTGCGCTGGCTGCCCACAAGCGATAAACAACTTTGCGTTAGCGTTCTTTGTCACGGGATGGTTTCCTCACCC
>JGI24158J21664_10009844_pt1 | contig 12762 bp, 9 predicted proteins | sample Ectturendosymbi3_FD_21664 | JGI IMG/M metagenome (IMG submission 21664) | reverse complement strand
TTTGCTTTTGGTATCGACCAACAACCATGCAGTGTGGCTGTGAGATAATTCTACAATCTGTAGTGGTACTGCAATGCATTTTGCTTGTCTGCGATGTTGAGAAAAGTGCTGTTGATAATATTTCGTGACAAATAATAGTCGACTGAGACACCAGAATTTGCTGGAAGTGGTATGAAGTAATGCTACTATATAACACAAGAGTGCTTTCAAAAACAATATCTCGGGATACTGAGCATGTTACAAACTTCCATAAACAATGTCAAAATTTTGCAGAGAAGTACCACACTACATCGCATCGTACTTTAACATATTAACAAAATCACGGTAATGGGGGAAAACGGGCAAAGAAAAACAGACGTCGCGGCTGGACTTGGTCAAGAAATGTGTTGTGTAAAAATTAAAATAGCATATTTGACAAATGTTGTAGTAAATAAGGTAGCCTGTACTTTAGTGAAAGCAAAATAATTTTCTCAAAATGTTAGCCCCCCCCCCTTAAAAAATTCCTGCGTGCGCCCCTGACCTCGACCTTACCTCCTGAATAATTGTTGACGAATACTCACGTTTTCCGTTCGTGTTTCCCTGCAAAAGCATGCATTCGTCTACGGTCATTGATTGTCTTTCGTCTGTCTTTTAAGTTTCCCATGCAGCATTCACAGTGATCGAGGAGCGTCGTGAGACTCGTAGTTTCCTAACTTCGAGGGGAATTTCTTTTAGCACCTCGTAACCCTACCACCCGCAAGGCAACGGCCAATGCGAACGTATAAATCAGACCATTTGGAGAAATATCAAGCTTATTTTGCATGGCAAAAACCTGCATGAAGGACAGTGGGAAAGCGTCTTACCCGAGACTTTACATGCGGTTCGATTGTTGGTCTGTCTCTCGACCAACGAAACTCCTCACAAACATTTCGTTCGTTTCCCTCGTACAGCGATGTTTGGAATCGCTCTTCCTTCGTGACTGTTCTCTCCAGGAACTGTACTGCTGCGCAGATTTGTCCGAAATAAAAGTGAACCTCTGTGCGATATCGTTGACTTGGTGGAAGCAAACCAGCATCACGCGATCGNACGTCATGAAAATGGAAGTGAGAGTTCCGTTTCAACGTCAGATCTAGCTCCGTACCCGAGAAGTGAGAGTGATGCTACCTCCGAAACGATTGTGGAGATACGAGCTCTGCAGACGTCACGGCGCGTACACCCAAAATGGAAGAACGTTTGCCAGACGAACCAGAAGAGTCGACGGACGCTTGTGAGAAGAACGATGTCACGCACGGTTCCCGTGACTTCGGTGGCGAAGCTTCTTCAGTGCCACTGAGACGTTCCAATCGAGAACGTAGACCTCAGGACCAATTCGGTGACTTGACTACCTAGCAACGAGTGTGTCGGCTGCGTGTTGAAATCTGTACTGCGGAGATTGTGATGATTGCTGTTTGTACGTGCATGGCAGTTGCTTGCAGTTCGATTCATTGTTGCAGTTACCCGGAGCCGTCTTACTTGTCGGTAGAGCGCCTTTCGTTTATTGAGGCGTGAGTGATTACTGCGCTCTGACCGAAGTGTTCTTGCTGCCTCATATTCAGTTATGTTCCTTGCGTCGTTTGAACTGGCTGCTTCTGCCGTACGATTATCGTTAAGATTTTTTTCTTGTTTCTGGTATGTTGAAACTCAGTTCTTTAAAGCCTAGTAAATACACTCACTTGATATTTGCATCGATAGGCCGTTTTGTCACAGCGCAACTACATTATTGTGGTTTCCAGATATGTNATGCGATTTTTTGATNGTGAAGGTGTATTCTTGCAAATACGGTAGTGTCCAAAAAGTGTAAGCCACTTATAAATGGAATGTCGAACGAAAAAATATTGCAATTCGGTTCCGAAACAGACACCTTATATTCGGGAAGCAGTATTCATCTTGTTGGTAAATTATTATGGTATCGCCAAATTTGTAAGGTGAGTTCAACAACCTGTAGCAGAAGCTGGGTTGCTTGACAAACGAATAATGAAAGATACTACTTCAAGCACATAGCAGCGTGGTATTTGAGTAACTTGTCACTACAAACAGCAGATAGCTTAACTACAACCTAACCTACATGCGGATCTAGCCGCTGTGGACAGCCCTGCATGTCAACGCAACAATGCGAGTTTTGAATCGTCCAGTGCACCACTCTTCAAGCTACTGTATTATGCCTCTTGTCGTTGGTAATGGTAGGGTATCCTTGCCACGTTGCACTAAAGCTGGCACCTTATTGTGGGAATACCTCAGCATAAACAAGTCATCCCAGAATCGCATGACAACACCAGATAAACGCTAATCTTTGTTTATTGGAACCTCGATCTGACTATGGTATATTATGAGAGGAATTCACCAGCAAATATATACAGCGTGCAACTTCTCAAATGATAATCGTGTGAACGAATCATCATGCTTTACGCAGGAGGCTTAAATAACTTGACATTGAGCGATACTTTGTATTCCTTCTCCAACAGCCAAAACCTGGTGACCCGCCTTTGTGCAGCCTACAAAAGCAATGACGAAGGGCAGTAGAAGACAAAAAGAAATTCGATAACCACACCCAGAGAGAAGGATGAAGAGCGGCAAAACAGCAACTAAACACGATTCAACAACAATTCTTACAACGCCTGCCATCGAACCATGCCACACAGTGCCATCTGAATGCACACGTGCCTGAAAATATAGGTATGTAGTAAATGCAACGATGCATATATCATCTGGGCAAAAAAACGGACGTGCATTTTTTGCTAAAGGCATAATCGTTTGAACAACGAACATTCTACTGTAATACAAAATAAGCACGAACATTCATGAAAACCACAATAAAATGAAGATCGTGAGGAAAACCTGCACTTTGTAAAAAACGCAGCTGCAATAGAAACGTCGTAGTTTTATTACATTCTACATACGAATGATATCAGGGCGATTACCCGGTCTAATCGCATGTGAGACACTAGCGTTTAGGCGATCATCACTCAAAGAAAAAAACGACAGGCGATAACCCAGCGAAGAAAAATCAACTAATTCCTTCTAGAGTCCTTGTATTTCAATAATCCTACCATCACTAGCAAATGAAATACCCCGGAGCAGTAGTACATTATTTTGACCTAGCTCAGATACATGTTACTTTTTGGTATTTAATCTATTGTGTTTTAGTTGGACAAATTGGTTTAGGTACGTCAGATTCTTTAAGCTGTCGTATAAGGCTTTGCGTCGAATGAAGCGACACCGGCAGAACGCATAAGCGTGGGTAACTTCATTGCATATCGTTTTACGTGTTACACGTGAAAGGCATCAATTGGAAAATAATCGCGTAAGCACACCATCGCGGAAGCTGGTGAAAATATCACATGCCTTCATTTCGTTCACATACTGAACCCGGCGTTTATGTCATTCAGCGGTTCTGATTAAAGAGCTTATAAACTTCATTTGTGCACACAGCAGCGTGTTTAGAATAGTTGGGTTAAAAAGTCGATCTCACCTTTAAGCAAAAACTTAAAAAAAGATGACATCAGAAAAACTCTGAACACCAGGAGGCATAGCGTCAGTTCAATTGCTAGATTATATTCTTACGTGCACAATTCTGAAAACGCTTAACTACAAAACGGAAGATAACTCTACGTGCAAGTAACAAGCTTTTTCATTTATTTGGGTTGTTTAGGTACATGGTAGTTTTAGGAATGACAACTGAAAGCTCTGGGTTTGTTGCAGTCCCGTCGCCACGGGGTGCTTAACCCCCCAAATGAAAATATGAACACTGTACTTCAGTTGCGTTTTTGTCAGCTTTTACAATTTCAAGTCCCCTGTACAAACGTAAAACCTCCATTAAAAACCTTCCTGCGACGGTTCTGGTTTGTTGCATCCTTTCGAGGAATCAGCCGATAGGGCTCTACTTCCTTTTTACGATGATTTACATTTGCACACATCTTTATTCAAGTAATTAGTCTCGACAAAGGTGATGAACAAGTAACTCGGCACATTTTTTCTTTCCTAAATGAAACAATTAGCCGATTGATTCACTTGTTTGTCATCTTTCTGGAGAATACTTGTAGTAAGAAATTAAGTGAATGTCGTTCCACTAGTCTTCTTTTCATAAATTGTTCACCGCTCATATCGCTAGCATCCGGTGAACAATATTCCTTGAAAACTATTTCAACCACTCTGGATAATACCCTGCAATTGGGGGACATATTTCTAATCTTCAGATATATGCAGTTTTCGACAGGGATACCGAACAGCTCACCCGCAAGTCCTCCGCTTTCTACCGTAGCTCAGCTTTAATAAAACGCCGAAAATGTTGAACCTGCGCATAACCCGTTAGTCTGTATACAAATTACCAGTGACCTGCGCTCGACTGTTATTTCAAGAATGCGCCTGATAATAAATTTCATTATCCTTTGTCATTTTCCCTTTGCAAGTGCTCGTCAGCAAAATGTCGCCATTTTAAGCATTGTGATAAACACGGTATTTAAAACGGTTCACTCTTATCATCGTTTCAAGTATACGCACGGAATATACTATAATATATCACTGCAAGGTAAAAGGGGCGTGTATCCTGTCGCGATCACACGCGTTAATGTATAACCACAAAGACTCAAAGAGTTGTTCACTAAGCCCCTCTCACGCAAGTCAAATTCCTGTTTTTCTTTGTGCAATCGTGTTTTTACAGCGTGCACAGGATATCTCAATTATCAGGAGTAGCGCTCGTGCTACACTACTAGTTCCTCTGTCCTGTTCAGCGATTCGGAAAATCCAAACCAACGAACTGAATGGTTGCATGTAGTCTGTGTGAACTGCCTGACATCCGACACTAACCCCTGAAAGGCACATTTCTTGGAAATAAGTGTGTATACTAATTGTGAATCCTCGGTTTACCTTGCCAAAACGGTCGTTTTCTTTCGTAACCAAAGAACACACGAGCCACTCTAGTAGCAGCGGTGATGCTAAGTGTCGTTCGTGGCCGAGCATAAAAGTGACACCCTTTCCACCCCTCAAATCTGCTTGCAGAAATGAAATGAACGAAGATTATGTTTTGTGCTTAGAAAAGGTGTAAGGAATAATAAAGCATCTTGAAGAATATAATCAAACACAAACTGAAATGGGTCTTGTATTTCATACTCGATTGTGGGTCTTGCTTTTACTGCTTGTTCGCCAACTTTCTCATCATTTCTCTTCCTTTTTTCTGCCTTCGTTACATGTGCATCAATGGACCCAGTAATTTTTTGTTAAAATTTCTTCTCTCTTGCCTTTCAGTCTACGATAAACCGTACCACTTAGCTTTAATCGTTTACTCATTCCAAGCGATCAAACAAAAAGTTTAAGAGAAGCGATGGTGGCACACCTACTTCACAGATTTAAAAATTTTCGTATGTTATGTTCCGTTCTTAAATAAAACGAAGTATATATACTTCATATAGATCGCTGTATTAATAAATCTAATAATCTAATCTCATTTATGCGAAGTATGTTTCAATGTTCACTTAACGTTTCAGTGTCAAAGGTTAACTCTGTCCCCATTAGCGCGAGACCTATTTTGACAGAGGTCAAATATGCTTAAAATTGGCTCTGATTGAACTCCTGCTTGCAGCCTCTAAAGTATGTTAAAATCTCTGATTTCAAGACAAACAGAGGGGTCTTCCACACACTGGATTTGACCCAAACATTTGAGTAAACCTTTTATCAATTTGCCCACTCTACAACCACATTTCCTAGTTTCACCTACAAGACTAGAGCTTCTAAGCACAAAAATTGAAGAGTGAAAACTACTTTTAAAATTTAATTTTCAACCAACAACTTACCACCCCCTTGAAGGTGCCATTAGAGACCCAGGGCCACCCTTGCGATGCCACTGAGTAGCAGTAATTTAGAATCTATACTCCCCAAATTAGACAAACTGCTTAGTTTTTTTTTTACAAAATGTATACCTTATGAACACGATTCTTTGCATTTAAAGAATCATAAAGGCAACAATGCAATACATTCACAAAATGATATCTTTTTTGATATAATTTTACTCAAGACAAATTTTATTGGATCTAAGCAGTGTTGGGTTTATTTTTTCATTGATTTTCAGTCATAGACTGAATTGTTTTAAAATGACCAAAAAAATTAAGGCAATTCGTTTGTAAGGTCTGAAACGGTAGTGAAGTGAAGTGTTATGGTGAGGTTTATTATTATATGGGAAATATGACCGAAATATATCAGCGAAAAAAGAAAGCACGAAGCAGTGCATCACCAAGTGTATGATTTCAAAAAGATCTTCACACGAAAAACGTCACAGGTGTCTGCATGCATGAAAGCAAATACATGAGCCTTTTAGCACGTTGACAGCAATCATTTTGATATCATCAAGAGAACTGGCTTTGTAAATGATAAGAAAATTTTCTGCTGCCATCACTTCTACCAGCCAGTTAAATGTTCAACATCACCCACATATAAACTGAAATCCAAACCTGAAAAGAACTGTCGAACCTAAAGTGATGCAAATGCACACTTGCCATAAGATTTGACAATGCTGAAATAAAATGGGGGGAAATGGTCACCCAAGGAGATTTCTGTATTTGAAGTCCTACCACTTTTTCCAAACTGACACTGGCAAGAATAATTAATCCACGACAGTTTGTTACTTCTTTTCCTGGAAGTTGATGACAGTTCTAGTTCAAGGAAATACTCAGTATTTGTAACGATGTATTTCTCTTCCCTCTGTCTAGCTCTCTTGCTGCTTTGGTATCTTGGTGAATTCCCTGGTTTCACTTCAGTCAAAATGGCACTAATGCGTGCCACATCTAATATATAATGTTGACCATGCATTGTGTACCTACCAACTCTACAGTTCAAGCTTGGAATATTTTCCTGTGTAAGTTTAGACACAACAAGATCTGGTTCTTCTGCTGTGGTGTGCATTACCATTTGACCGTTACTGAAGAATCTGACATACCTGAAAAAAAGAGTTCAGTATTGGTCAAGGGGTCATTTTGAATATGGTCAAGGACATGGTACTTTGGTAGAACCTATGCCAACTTCACTTCATCTAAAGTTTTGCAGTTGCTCTATTTTAGGAATAGAATCCACTGTGGCTTGGAGAAAGCATATTGGATCCTGTTTGAAGCAGTTCAGACTATTTGCAATTTTGATCATGCAAAATGAATTTGCATGGACAATGCCAATCCCTCAAATGAAGCATATAATGGCAGGTCTCCTTGACTGACCCTGTTTATACTGTTATTGTGGACAAAAAATCCATTTCACTAAATTTTCAAATACTGAAAAGAAATATATTACTTACTAAATTTCTAGTTGCAGAAAGAAGTAAATGGTCTAAATAGGTAACTCTACTAGATTTCGAAACAGATGACAAAAACGATGAGAAAAGTCAATATACATCTAAATACTGATTTCCAGCATGATAATTTTTTTAAAATATAGAACAGCCACCCAATAGCAGACATGGAACAAAGTAGAGCAGCAGTAAACAATATTTAAGAGTCAATCCTTCAGCGCATCTGACATTGCAATAGAAGTTTTGATATTTCTTATTGGGACAGCAGTAGCACATCAATTTTTAAAAGTACATAACCCATATTAACTCGATTGTAAGCTGCGACTTATGAAGTTTTATTTTCATCATTTAATGTCAATCTTACAATCAAGTTACAAACTTACAGTCAAGGGCAACTTATATTTTTTATTTCATTACCTTATCAAAAGGTATAGATGACGCTAAGTCTTTCCTTGGCTACATTTTTTTTATCAAATTCTCTTTCCACATTCTATTCTCTTCAGCATCAAGTGCACATCCATCACAGGAGGGATGTGGTGAACAGAAGGCAGGTGTAGTGGACAGGGCTGTGGAGCTCTTGTAAAAATGAAATGCCTCCAGCTCCGGAGCTTTGTTTTTTTTATAACATGACTCTGGAGGTGTGTTTTTTCATAACATGGCTCCAGCTGTGCTTTGTTAATACACTTTAACAATTTCGGTACGCCTAGTGTCCTTCTTGTAGCAAGTGAGCATATTATTCCAACATATTTTGAAATAATCTCAACACTTTGAGAGCCGGTCTACGAATATATCGTACTGAGATTTTGGCCTAAAACCAGCAGTTTTCGGTTGCCTTACCAACGCCATAGCTCCTCCACCGATTGTGCGAGAGAGCTGTTCAAGGGCTCAAACGGATCGCCAGCCTTCTTGTCTGCACTTGAAAAAAATTTTTGGTTGGGGTTGCGGATTTTTTGTGAGTGACGTCATAAGTGAAGTAGTTTTGGGGTCATTTTGGCTCATGTTTCCTGGGGCCCAACCGCTAGGCCAAAGTGCTTCACTGAAGTTTTCATTGGAAACTAGACTTGAGTTTTGAGCCTTTGATTGACTTTCTAGCGTTTCTGGATAAAGGTCACGATCTAAAATAAACAAATTAATTAATTATCTAATTAGTCAAATATTTTTATTACTTTAGATCATAACTTTTGAAACCGAAACCCCAGCAGGTCATCCAAAGTATCAAAAGACTCAGATTGTAGCCTAGTTTCCAGTAAAAACTTCAGTGAAATGCTACCACCTAACGGTTTGGGCTCACGGCCAGGTGAAGTGGGCCAAGGTGGCCTAATAGTCCTCCACTTATGACGTCACTAACGAAAATCTGTAACCCCAAGCAAAAAATTTTTTTCGAGTGCAGACTAGACGACTTGTTGCGTCTTTTGAGCCTTTGAACAGTTCTCTACCACTTCCGGCACCCGAGTTACACACATGCAAAGCCACGTGTAATCCGGTTGTTTTGGCGCGAGAATCCTCAAAAGCGGCTGGACGCCAAAATGTTAAACACTGCTACCACTACCAGGCCTGCATAGTTGGAGTCAGAAGGAGCTTGGTCTAGAGTAATCAGAGTAGGTAAAAATTATTTTTTTTAAATCCGACTTCGGGCTGATCCTCTGCTTGCCGATTGCAACTGTTTGTGCCACCAAAAAGTGCGTTAAGCATCACATTTTGTGTTTTTGCACAAGGACTTAATCTCGCAAAATGCACAAACATGCGCTGGTGTTGACTGACTTGTCCACACCACACACAGCAGTAATTCCACAGTCTGATGTGACTAGAACAAGTCCCAACTTGAAATAAAACGCATTGTGACCTTGAACCCTGGTAAAACAGCCTCTTGGATTTCACCGCGCAGCGACCTATTTCGATCAAATTAATTAATTGCAAAGCATGAACGAATCATGGCAACTGTCAGTGTGTGAATGATCTAGTCTCTGGTCCTCAGTCATGTTTCTGCTTCTAAAACGCTGCATGTTTTGATCGAATTGGTTGACGGTAACACAGTTACTTCTCTCTGTCCTTTACACAATAGCAGTACGGCAGATATTAGTCAATAAGAGTTAAGTTTGGAGTTGGTTGGTAGGCTCAATTGCTTGAGCTTTCTGTTACGGTGGTTACAGAATAATCAAATAACATCACTTGAAAAGCCATTTGAGATGGTATCATCATGAAAGCTTAGTGCGTTTTGCAACAATGTTGCATAGCCGATGTGTGGATTGTGGAGACTGCAGACCAGGAGAAAGCCATTATTTTTGTTTTTCAAAATCCCAGACACACACCGATATCAATAATATTGGTTACAAAACTCACAGTGGATCTGCTTAAACCAATTATTATTGGCGTTCGGCAATGACTTTAATTGTGGCTATTGAAGACAAGAGCTTTCTTTTGTGAAAACAAATAAGACACTTTTGCAAAAGTGAGAGATAAAAGGCATGCACATCGTTTTAAAACAAATTTCAGTGTTCTTGCAAAGCGCAAGTAGAGTCCATGAAATCATGCGAAAAGAATTGTCACTTCGAGTAACTTAATCGCAATGCCGCAGCACTGAAACTAACCTTAATCTCACTAACAGCTAGTCAGCTACTACTGACCTGTGTAAACAATCTCAGTGCAATCGGCAAGCCTGTCGACTAGACAGTTGTATACATCACTGAGCACTATTGTTTAGTCATAATTCATAATTGATGATAGTTGGTGCTGTGAGCCAGTTCAGAGAGCTTTGTTTTTCAGCGCGCGTAGCAAACAGTGGTGGATGATGCATCTCAGAAAGGGTCCGGAGCCAGAGCTGATAAATTAACACCAGCTCCAGTTCCAGCTAAATTTAGAAAGAGCTCCAGCTAAATTTTAAAAACAGCTCTGGCTCCACCGAAAATGACCAGCTTTAGGGCTTTGCCACCCTGGTAGTGGAAGCATCATTAACAGGATTACAAATAAATGCAGACCGTGTTAGTTTGCAAAGTATCTCTGACGCTTATGTGATCTATGCTCAAGTCCAGCTCACATTAATTTTTTTACACTACTGTATTGTTCAGACCATTAGGCACACCAGATTATAAGGCACAGTATCAAAAATTGAATGCTACCTGTTCTTTTTTCATACATAAGGTGCATTGGTTTATAAGGTACACTAAATGAAGGAAAACTCAGATAACATATGAGTGAGTTTAATTGGTCACATTAAACTCCCTTGGATTACCACACATACAAGTTAGTTTAACCTGTCACACATGCCTAATCTGCTAGACACAAATAGAATAAAATAACAGTGCACAGGTGTGATTCAGTAAGCGCCAATGTGGACAGGAGCATCATGGAGTAACATGATCTGTGTTATGTGCTCGCTACTCTATACACTGCTCATTGCAAGTGTTTTTGGTTTATTACAAAACAAGATGGACTGTTTATAAATTGTATCTAGCAATTAAATAAATAGCGACATTTATCACATAAAATTGATTCTAGATGAGAAAGCACAACCAGATCCATACATTAGGCGCACGGCATTATAAGGCGTATTTCGATTTTTTAGAAAATTGAAGGATTTTAAGTGTGCTTTATGGTCTGAAAAATACAGTAATTCATGCGGCTTACAATCAAGGACAGCTAACAATAGAGTAAATACGGTAGGTAGCCAACTAGTCTCTTAGCATGAAAATCCTCAGTACATTACAGTGCAGCAGAACACCACCAAGATTTCACCCTAATAGCAGTGGTTCCCAAAGTGGGCGGTACCACCCTCCTGGGTGCAGTGAGAAACTCTAGGGGGGCGGTGAAGCAGAAATGTGCGGTTGGGGTGCGATAGGAGAACCAGTTATTAATAACATTTCTGTTGTCTTACTAACTGTGAGTGACCAAATGTCATAAAAAACAGAATGATCAACAAACATGTATGCATGTAATTTGTAAACAAACACTTAGCGTTTTGGAAACGAAACAGAGGTGAAATGCTAGGAGATAAATTGATGAACTGCAGTTTCCATCACTAAAGGTAATCTGCACAGTAAAACTGTCCTCTATAATTAAATGATTATGATTGGAATTTTCGTCAGCTGTACTTCTTGGCACGGGTAAACTGCTACTTAATAATGCCCGTTTCGTTTCAGTGACTATCACCGGTCAGGTTTAAGAATGCACTATTGCACTCAGACTCAACCTGTAACCAAAAGCGTGAGCTAATTTTGGATGGAGTGGTTTAATGATCACAAATATAATAATAACCTTGTATGAGTTCAATTCGAAAGTAGAAACGCAATTTATATTTTTTTACAGATAGTGTTAGGTACAGGGGTGTAGTGGGGCAGGAACACGTGGGAACGGCATTCCACACCTTTTTCATGTTTCGCTTTAAAATGGGTTTAAAGCTGTTTTGAAATGGCTGTTTTTTGGATGCGTTCCCACACCTTTTTTGTTTGCACTACATACCTGGTTAGGTGCCAATAAGAATAAGTAACCTAACGGGAATAGAAAAGATTCCGGAAAAGAGAAGTGTGTTTCAGAACGCACTTTAGCTTGAGCAGCACCAAGGAAATCCAGGGGGAGAGAGAGATGGTAGAGCCAGTGGACGACTGCAAGTGTCACAGCTAAGTTCAAAAACTTTAAAAATATGAACATTAAATTCAATCGTGCACTGCTCCGAACTCAAATTTACTGAAAATGAGGCAGAGTATTAATGGATTGATTTATCAAAGGACACCAAAGGGTTGAAAAGTCTTCTGCTAAGTTTAGGCAATGTGGTACACTCGGATAATGACGAAGAGAGTTTGTACGCCTGTTGCTGCACACAGAAGGTGACTGTCAAAGGGTGTCATAAATACAGTGTCTTGGCTGTCACAGTCCACAGATATCTCCACAAAGTTCAATGAAGCTGATTTGCAATTGCAGGGAATGGTGTTAACCTCATTAACACTTTGGCGTCCAGCTGCTTTCAGGGATTTTCAGAAAGAAACCCGCATAAACGCACGTGGCTTTGCGTGGGAATATCTCTGCTCCTGTTCAAGTTACGGTCGAAACGTCAAAAGACATGGCAAGTCTTCTAGTCTGCACTCGAAAAAATTTTTTTGCTTGGGGGATGTGGGTTTTTTGTCAGTGACATCATAAGTGGAGGAATTTTAGGGCACCTCGGCCCACTTTGCCTGGCCTTGGGCACCAACCGTTAGGTGGTAGTATTTCGCTGAAGTTTTTACTGGAAACTACCCTACAATCAGACTCTTTTGATACTTTGGATGACCTGCTGGGGTTTTGGGTTCAAAAATTATGATGTAAGTTAGTAAAAATATTTGAATAATTAGCTAATTAATTAATTCGTTTATTTTAGATCACAACTTTTGACCCAGAAACATTAGAAAGTCGATCAAAGGCACAAACGACTCGAACCTAGTTTCCAATGAAAACTTTAGCAAAACACTTTGGCCTAGCGGTTGGGCCCTAGGCCAGGCAACATGAGC
>JGI24158J21664_10009842_pt1 | contig 12764 bp, 11 predicted proteins | sample Ectturendosymbi3_FD_21664 | JGI IMG/M metagenome (IMG submission 21664) | reverse complement strand
TCATAATTGTGATTATAAAATTTTGTTTGGTGTTCCCCAAAATTTTTTTATTGCATAAAGTGGTCCGTGATGCAAAAAAGGTTGAAAAACACTGGGTTAGGAAATGCTGCCGAAACGCCAGCATTTTTCTCGTTAGTAGCGTAGTTAACCAGTCAAATTTCGGTTGTAGGACGCATCACCTTAATTTATTCAATGAAATAGATTCCAGCTTGTTCGCACCGTAACCAACAGGGTGACGTTCGCGAACGTCAGAGGTTTGTCGTGCATGTAAACTTCGTCGATTGTTGCGACACCAGAATAACTTAGACAATAACGCACAAAACAGAAAATCAACTTAGACAATAACACAGAAGATGACACCACAGAACCCCCTTTCGCTCCACCCAAAACCGATGCGAACCCCTTCGTTTTATCAACGTTTTTCGGATTATTGAGAAATTTGATTTGGTCGTTTCTCTGCATGAGCACCTTAACCGTCACGGAAAGAAGCAAATTTCAGGATTCAGCTTGTAAGCAATTGCCGTCATCAAAATCAAACAAAGCCAAGGTCAGTCGGCTTGCAACATGAACATGTCACACCAGTTACGGTGCGATTAAGCTGAAAAGCGACCCCAAGGAGCGGATGAAACTTACGGGTTTTCTTGATTGATTTTGATTTACGGACCCACTAAAACACATCCTTCGAACCCTATGGGTTTCACGGACCCCAGGTGAAAACCCCTGTTCCACAGGATCCCGAAGAAAACTTAAAGGTCAGCTTTTAATACGCTATATTGCACACGGCTATTTCATCAAATGAGGAACGCTTCCACCAGCTACAGGAACATAGCTCTGTCTTTGACTTTCTCTATGACATTCATAATATGTCCAGCAAATCAACCCAAGACGTTCTTCATCATTGCAACCATTTGCAATAAGCACTAATACATGGCTAAGAGTAAGACAAGGTTACTGATGCAGAAGCAGGCCCGTAGTCACGGGGGGGAATTCGGGGGCAGTGCCGCCCAAATTTGTTTTGTGCCCTCCCAAATTTTCTTGTTCCCAGAAAATTTGTTTTAAAATATGATAAAAACAAAAATCGTGCCCCCCTAAAAATGCATTTTGCCCCTCCAAACTTCAAAACCTGGCTACGGGCCTGTGCAGAAGAACCATGTGGTGAAATACAGGGTCTTGGAAGAGATCTTCAGGAAACTTTGCGTTTTCTTCACAGACGCAGTCTGACAACGTTTGCTGAACATATCAGTAAACTTACGAATTTTGATAACCCTCCCTACTGTGTTCATAGCCAGTGGGGATCGGAGCTTTCCGCAACGGCAACTAATAAAGTCATAACTGAGGCAATTCATGTCGCAAGAGAGACGGGTCTAGCAATTTTGCATTGCAGGGCCGGATTTTTAGTGCTGGCCCCCTATTGGCTAGGTACGTAACTACAGAATGGGTTCTGCAAAACGCCTAAGCAAAGCAACTAAAAAAAATTCGAAAAAGTTTGTGCCGCTGATGGAAATTCTGCTGCCCTAGACTATAGTCTCAAAAACCTTTGTAGGAAATCCGGGCCTGCCACTGTGCCTTTTGAGTCGAAGATGGCTGCCCCTCTTGGTACGAAGGGCATTTTCAATCAGTTTGCCAAACGGAAGACCAAGAGGGCGGAGGCCGACTTATGCTACACTATGCTGTAAAGGCTGTTACTTGTATAGACAAGATTTTCATGAACTTGCCTTTCGGATAAACTCGGTGTTAACGAAATAAATTAGCTTCATTTGAAAAAATCATCCGTATCTGCAACGGAAAGGGTATTTTTGAGGGGAAGGGGTGCTGGGATGAACCTTGCCTACGACGCACCGGTAAAGGATGTGCAAAGGGAATGTATTTGTTTACAATTTGCAAGAACGTTGTGCCTCGGTTGATTGAACAGATTGACGTCATCATGAACAAGCACTATGATGGGCGCTAAGAATGGATTTTGCCTCGGGTGCTGGAATGGCTTGCTCCTGCCCTGAGCAGCATTAATAAATGTAAACTACCATGTTTTGCAGTTTACGCTGCCAGCATGAAGTCTGCACGTTGTAAAAACGCATTTTGTTCCTTCATTCTGTTGATTATGATAATGATTTTATTGTAACATTTTCCTGTTTAGAAACAGGGCGTAACGACCAGACACAGTGAAACTCTTTGCAGTATAATCAAACGTTTATTTGTGAATTGTTGCAGATGCACATGCAGCCACAAGCGAACATTCCAACTACAATGGCAGACCGAAGAATCTCAACGAACGTACTTTGGGACAAAAAAATTCGGCATCCGGAAGCCACAGCTTTCAGGCATATGATGCCAAATACGAAACCGGTTTTTGTAAACAGCAATCTGGTGCAAGCCTCGACAACCACAGAGCTGTTCAAATCCTCCGGCCTGAACCAAACGGCTCATATTCTGTTGATCGAAACCAACTTGAAATGGTATTTGGTCAGGGAAGCATCGCCGACCTGCCTGTAGCTGTTTATTCAGTGGCTGGTGCGTTCCGGAAAGGAAAATCATTCTTGCTGAATTTTTTTATTCGCTTTCTGACAGCGGTTACGGAAGGAAAAGTGAGTAGTAATAAATCTTATAATAGAAGGAAAACCAGTTTGTAGCTTGACTAAAACTTGTAGTTGCTGCATTCTTGCAAATATAAATTCAAAAATGAAAAACCGCAGTCATAAAACAAAGAACTGATTGTTCTCTTATTTCTTTAGACAAACATGTCTAGAAAAGCAAAATGTCTAAAGATGTTCTTAGAATTTTACGTACTCATGGGCGTCGGATACGGGGATGCATGAAGGCAAGGGCCGCCCGTGAATTTTAAATTTTGATAATATTCTATTAACCTTTTAGTAAAAAATGTTTTTGTCTTAGTTTCGGACTTGATAAAAATAAGTTTCATCACTGTTGCCCCCCTGGAAAAAAAGCATTCCAACGCCCATGTACACAGTGCATGTTTGATGTTTCGTGCAGCCAAAGCAGGGGGGAAGCTTTCCAGTACAAGCGACACATTCAAAAATTGACATATGTATTGGGCTGCAGACTCTTGGCTCGATTTTTTGCAATTATGAAATTTTTTCAAACTATTTTTCATGTTGCCTCAATATTTTACTAGATCAGATGCTTTTTTCACAATTTTTGCTTTGACAAAATGTAAGCTTGTTTCGAAGGTGCCGTTATAGAACGTATATTTTTAACACAGCACCTACTTCATGAAAGGCTTGCAGTCTACAGGCTCATTTAGAAATGGTGTGTTTAAGAACAATTCATTTTAATATTTTCTTGGAGAAGGGATCGATTACTGTAAAGCTTGGCTTGCTCACTGGTATCTTGGTGCTTGGGGAAAAAGTTAAGTGTTCGTAAGATCAAATGAAATTTCGCAGTGGAGAGAGAATCTACTGGTGCCTTGGTACCATAAGCATGCTGAATCCCACATATAAGAAAACAGCAATACACGCCGATGTATCTGCGGTATGAAGTTTTGGAAACGAAGTTTGGTATCAGTTGTTACATAAAAGATTGTGAGATCTCAGTCTCTGGAGGTTATGAAGGAGAAGGACCAAAAATTCTCCGCCCAATCCTGTCAAGAGAATTGATAATGTAACACATAGTCTCTCGTTTTCAAGTACAGTGCTTGCTGCATGTTCTTTTGTGCAATTGCCTCAACTGAGTATCATTCGTTTGCATTAATCTCTCAAATTAATCTCTCAACAAGAAAGGACTCCCCTTGTATTTTTTTCAGGCAAATGCCAATAACAATTGCCTCGAGTTTGAAAACTTAATTAGATTAGTCCAAACTGTAAATTTGGAGTGATACCAAATATTGCTTTTTCGTTTTGGTATCCTTGCGTTTTTACTACAATTCATGAGTAAAAGTTTCTTCGTATCCAGCAAGGTCTGCAAATTTTATAGTCAGCAACGTGGCTTCAAAACAAGGCGGAAAAGTTGAGTAAAGGATTCAGATGGAGAGGCGGCTCGGACAGTCATACACAGGGTCTTTGGGTTTGGAGCGAACCTTTCGTCATTGAAACGCCTCAGCACGGAAACGTAAGTATCATTCGCTTTCATATATTTATTATATGGTAATTTCCCAAAACAATATTTTAGACAATAAAAACAATATGATTTCAGCTTTCACATATTTATCATATGGCGATTTCCTAAAACAATGTTTTAGACAATAACACTTGTCCGTTGCTTGCAAAGCCTCTTATACATAAATGTGCCCACAGCAGTGCCTTCCCGTGGTACACCTAGTATCGCAAACGTCGCTGTGTAATGACGCGACCGGTTTGTTCAACAGTTTAATGGGGACAGCTACTACCACGAAATGCGCAAATATAATCAAAACTATTGTGCATTGGTTGTCGCACTCGAGATCAAGGACTGAACTCGGATTTAAGACAGAGGGGATCATTAGAAAAATTCGCGACAGGCTCCCCCATCAGCCCCCCCCGGATTTTGAAAATGTCAGCGAAAAAAGTTGTTTTCTTAATTTCGAGTAGGAAAAACCAAATTTTATCACTTCTGGCCCTCCTAGAAAAATATTTGTAAAAATCCGGTAGTGGCCGCTCCCTGGAAAAACTCCCGTCGCCGCCCATGCCACGCCCATGTCATCAGCTATCCAGAAATGGAGGCCTCAAGGTGCACCCGCTACGTATCTGGGGAGGCGATTACGGACAGCACAGAGTGCTTCTCTGGAAGCTTTGAAAACTACGCGTAAACGGCAATCTCGCCATAAACTAGTAACTGTAAAATGGAACATCACTTCAGTCATAAATAAAGAGTACGAAATGGTGGAGTAAGTCATACGATATTCACTGGACGCTAATGGCATCTTATCGACTAAGCGTAGTGGCTGTAAGGCTGTTGATCCAGATAATGGTCGGAAAGTCTTCTACTCCAGCGTTGAGTCAACAAAGTTTGCCCCGGCTGGAATGGGGATGCTTGTAAGATCTCAGCTGACAAACTACGTTAATGAATGGATCCCACCTCGAGGAAGGGTGTGCGTGATGAGTTTGAAACTGTTGGACACTGGACAGTGTTTGATAAAGTATACGGCCCAAAATGCAAGAGCACAGTACCAGGAATTCTTGGAGTAGAAATTAGTGATGTCCTGCGAAGAGTTTCTTAAAACTAAGAAAGTCACGATTCTTTTGGGTTAATTCAATGCACACGTTGGAAGCGATACCAGAATGTGGAGGGTTGTGATCGGGGGCCGACATGGTGATGCTGACTTCAATGATAACGAAAGACTACTGCTGCAACAACGCAACAATCAAACACTGGTTGAAATGTAAAGCAATCTTCCACTTGCGTAACCTTGGTAAAACTAATCAAAAAAATGTAAGTTAACAATAACAGTTTGATTGAATTTACATGAGCAGACATATCGGAACCATAAATTGCCCATTGCCGTCGCCCCTAACCTTACTGGCTGGATCCGCCTCAAAAATTCTGGGAGTAACAGTGAGGAGTCTATTAAAATAATCTAGTGCACGAGATAAAAATAAAACTGGCTCTTCATTTCTTCCGAAACGTTTGTGTTTCGTGGCTCAAGTGTTTATTTAAAATTGGTTCATGGCTTGCTGCGTGTTGTAAAGTTTTGTCAGTTTTACAACGATCGCATGAGCGCAAACGATTTAACTGCCGATATAAAAAAGTAACGCAAAATAGGCGCCATTCATTTTGGATGAGATGGATGTGCCTGCACTTTTGCTACAAGATCCTTAATTCTTGGTTCTGTTGACAAAAGAATACAGCGAATGCCTTTCTCAGCTTCAAGACAGTTCCATTGCTTAGAATTCATATTTAAAAGTGTTGAAAACGTTGATTCACATAGCCATGTAAAGCAGAATGGCAATAACTGTTTTAGAACAATTTTGCTTATTTCTGGATACGACGATGCGTTCTTAGCCAAAAACCCGTGACTGGGAGAGCTTCAAACACATCTTGACAACTGGAGTCGTATTCCAGGTCAATCAATTGGTGCTGTAGTTAGTCTTCTACTTTCTCATAGGAAAGCCCAAACGGATTTCTTGCAAATGATACGTCATCTCTACTAACGTCGGGAAAATATCATTTGAATTCGCATTCCAGTTTTTCGAGATGTTTGAGCAACATTGACTTTAACCTCAACGTCCAAATTGGATGAAACAGCAAAACTGCTGAGCAAAATTGCCTAAGATGGATGGACACAGGAGAATTTTTCTGAAACATAAAGTTTCTGAATATTTTTAAACATCAAAACCGATTTCACCAGTACAATGAATTGCAAACATTATTTCCTCAGATAAACCTGATACTTTTTCTGTAACAGATCAGACCAGGGCTGTGGAGCCGGAGCCCAAGAAATTTTGGATGCCTGGAGCCGAAGCCGGAGCCACAAATTTCAGATGGTGGATCCGGAGCCAGAGCCTGAAATTTGGGTTCCCGTTCACCAGACATAATTTGCTGTGAAGCGAGTTGTAAAAATAAAACAATAGTTTTTTGTTTCATTTGACCAAATCGTTCTGGAGCCGGAGCCAAAAACGTTTAGAGGTCGGAGCCGAAGTCAAAAAATTTAGGTGCTTGGAGTTGGAACCGGAGCCCGAAATTTGAGTTCCGGCTCCACAGCCCTGGTTCATACAGCGTTCTCCCTCTGTTCTCGGTTGCTATCATTTATATAACGCTCAAACTTCCTCGTGTTTATCACACCAGGTTGCTGTATTTCTCATGGACACTCAAGGAGCGTTTGATTATGAAAACTCTGTGCAGGGATGTTCGTTCATTTTTGCTTTGAGTACTCTGTTAAGCTCTGTGCAAATCTACAACATCATGCAACAAATTCAAGAAGATGCACTGCAGCATTTGCAGGTACTTACACAACAATGAACTTGGTATGTAATTTGAAAACGCCAGTATACACACTGTTTCCAGCCATGATTTGAAGTAAAAAGTTTTTCTATCAAATGTTGGCCAAAGAAATAACCCATCCATTCCCAATTTGTTTGCTCCAAAGTTTCCACAGGATGATTTTTCAGTCATGCAGAATTGTAGGGATTTTTTCTGTGTATTCAGTTTTGATAACCTAATTTATAGAAAATACGGTTTTCGGGTAACTCTATGTTGCTTTTAGTTAAAAACAGTATTTAAGGATTAGCTACATACAAATCAGTTTAATTGTAGAAAGTCGATATCGGTTTTGACGCAAGTCAAAGACCAAGCTCTCCATGTAATTCTTTGCAAAGGAGTGATATTTTAAAATGTTTTTCAGCTATTCACCGACTACGGAAAAGCAGCTCGAAACCAGCAATGCAAAAGCGTTAACATCCGGCAGGAGACTCCTTTTCAGGTATTTTCGACATATTCTTGGCGAATCCTTTGCATGGATTCAACCTCCGTTGCATAAAAACAAGTCATAAGATAAGAGAAGGTATCTTTATAAGTTGCATCGGAATATCGTGTTTTGTTTCCAAAGCCGTAAACTACCTATTTGATGTAAACTATCTATTAGGCTTCATGATTTGAAAAATAACTGTAGGCTACATGTGAGCAAAAGAAAGTAGCTCTAATTGATTAGCATTTGGTTGATCAGCATACCTTCTTGTTTGATGAAATGTCTTTGTTAAACCTTCTGGTTAATGCACAATATAAGTTCAAAAGTTTGAATGTTGCAGAACCTCTTGTTTTTGGTGAGAGACTGGGCTGACCTTGATTTTGAGTATGGATTCCGTGGAGGGGATCGCGTACTCGCAAAAGTACTCCAAGTCCAACGCAAGCACAAGGACCTTGAATCTGTTCGAAAAAGCATTCATGACTCTTTCAAAAGCGTGAAATGCTTTTTAATGCCTTATCCTGGTCCTACAATCGCTGTTCGTAAAGCCGCTTCAGCCCCACCTAGCCTGCAAGGTTAGTTTGTCTCGCAGTGTTGATGAAAATTTGAGGTATTTTGTTTCACGTTATAAGCAACAGTTTTCCGATTCCAGTGCACTTGTGCTGTGATATTAGTAAAGAAATGCTGTTTCCTAAACGCAATCAAAAGGATACTGTGCGTATAGCGTATACTAAAATAGGCCATTAACAAGTTTCATCAACTGATACAAAGTCTTAAAAGTTTTGACACTCACTTATTACTGTTAATGTTTATTTTTATCAATTGAACGTTTATTTACATGAGTTGCAGTTAACTATTTACCGTGCGTTTGCATAACCTTTATAAGTTTATTTGAATGTTGTAGATGTTGACTGCACGTTTCTGGATCTAATTGATGTTCTTGTTCATGAATTGTTTGATCCTGAAAAAGTGGTTGTAAAACTGATAAATGGTAACGCAGTTACTGGCGAGGACCTTATCAACTTCACTTTGACATATTGCGAAGTGTTTAAAAGTGGAAAAATGCCAAAAGTTGGAACAATACTTGAGGTATATAAAAAAGCTGTCAGAGCTGGTTTTTTTTTATAAAGTCGAAAATAAGTTTCAACAAAAACAAAATTTTCTGGTTATAAGGTCAAGAAATGATAATCGCATCAGTTTGGTTCATTCTCAAAGTGAAAAACGTACCGGGAGCTGTACACACTTTAAATTTTTTTTCGTCAGCAGGCGTTGAGATACCACATATCAAAAAGGCTTTGCATGGCAATCCTCAATAAATGAATCTGCTTTTGATGGTGAAGTGAAGCACGATTACTGTTTCATGGCAAACAAATTTTCCAACAAAATTGGTCAGAATAGCATTGTTTGCTTTTCTCTTTAGGACTGGAAGCGATTTACCATTTGTAAAAAGAATCAGAAGGTGTAAGGACACGATGTGTATTTATTTATTTATCATCGCAAAAGCAGAACGAAGCAGGTAGATTCCTCAGAGGCTTTCCGCGAGGCCACATCTTATTTTGTTGTATTTACTTTAAATGATATTGTTCTAAAATATTTTCAAACCACTTGCTCATTCAAGGTTTGCTTCTGGGAGATTTTGTAAATGATTTGAGTATTTGCATACAGGCCAGTGCAAAGGCTGGGATTTTAACCACAATACAAAACGGGAAAAACAAATACACCCAGTCAATGAATCAGGTAACACGAAAACATTTTGTTAGATTAGAATGTTGTTGGTTTTGTAAAATTCCAAAACATGCTTTCATCAGATGAAAAACGCTGGGTACATTGACCCCAGTCTCCTGGAGAATTTGCATGGACAGTTCAGGGAAGAAACATTGATCTGGTATGACGAACAGTCAAAGCTTGGAGATGAAAGTTTCATTGAGAGGTACAGGCACAACTTTCTGAGCTCATCAACCAGCAATTTGCTTTTTACGAGCAAAGGAATATTGCCGAACGTGTAAGTGAAATTGAACCTTTAATTTATAAAAGATACAATGAATTAATAAATATATGATCCCTTTATGAATTAAAATTAGCAGTACTTTTTAACTTGGTAGGTGCAAATGGAGACATTTACTGTTACGTCCAAGCAATTCCTCTAGTCGAGTTTCGCGCATTCCTCACGCGTTGATTGGTGCTACGCGTTTGATAGCAGCTCGTCACGTGGTCTTGGCTTTAAAAGAGCGTTGTCATGCAGTTCAAGTTCTTTTGGCTTGTAGCATTCCGTTGTTTCTGATCGAATTCGTAACTGCTTGGTCCTGGTACGGACATTTTTCTAAAAGCTTGTTTTCCTTAAATCTGTGACTAGTTGTTTATCAACTGTCCGTGCTTCATCGGCATCTATCAGTGAACGTACCGCCGCAAGGTAATGCAACAGGTTTCTGGGACTGGTCACAAGTTTTCGGAGACAGGAATTTTTGAGTACCAGGCTTATATCGAACTCTATCTCAGTAGAAACCAAGATCTCCTCTTGGGTGCTACACCACGTATACTGTAGTTTTATACTGTGTGAAATTAAGCATGAGTAAATCTGTAGCAGTGCTTCCACAAATTTGAAAAATCCATTGTTAGTGTGAGACTGTGATCAACGTGCCCTAGCGAATAGCTTAATCAATGGACTCTTATACAGGCTTCTTTTCACACAGTATAAAAATACGCGATTTGTTAGAATACGTCTATGCAGACTTGTGGAAATACGTTTTTATCGTTAAGGTTTAGTTCTGACTTCAAAGTGAGCACAACTGTAAGTGCAAAGCTGTATTTGCTGTGCCGATTTTTCGAAATTCATCTGTTCAATTTATTAAAGCCTGCGTGATGTTCTAACTTTTGTTAGTAGTCCGGTAGCCTTGTTAACATACATTTCTACCTGTCATTGCTTGAACCAGTTTTGCGAGAGTGTCTAAATTATTTCTTCTTTCACCGCACGTATTGTTCTGGCCGTTGATTTTTCCTAAATTATGTCTATTTGCAGCACGTGCACAAAAATGGATATTGGGCCGCTAAAAATGGATATTGCAAAAAACATTTTAGACAAAAGGTTGAAGTGAGGTGCAATCAGCACAGACTAATGGGATAGAAATGGTAATGGGTTTTGTGAACGTACATTTGCATTGCATCGTCAGCAACCTGAAAAGCATAAACAAATTTTCGACGTTGCCCCCACTGGAAAAATTTCTGCAGACGCTCATGGGCTCTATACTTTAATTTTCTTTGATTATTGACGTCATGAAACTGAATGTGTATGTAGAAAGATATAGCTAAATTTGATTCTGAAGAAAATCCAGGTATTTTGCACAAAGTTATTGCAAACTGGAAAGCACCAAATCACTTCTGCAAAGAATTACAGCTTGTAAATAAACAAACTAGTCCTAACATTTGAAGAACCAGAAATAAGTTTCAGTAAATTTGATTGGCCGTAAAGAAATGTTACATGGCATCGGTAAGAGCTCAACGGATGGTCTTTTCAGCTTTACATAACCACGTCAGCTATACTGATACGAAAGTGATGGGATATCAATTGTCTTTTCAATTTGTGTTTATTGCATGGTAAAATTCCACTAGGATGCATGAATACTGTCATTGTGCCTACTTGCCAATAAAAGAATGATGGCATACATCATCCTGGCATAGGTCGATATGTCTTCCTTAAAACAACTGATGTAAATCTACTGTACAGCATGCTAGCATTGCATTTTATGCTGGATTCCACCATTTGCTGTCAGTACTGACAACAACTACACGGTCGCTTTGTTTGTGATATCAACGTCGTGAATATATCAAAAATATTCATTTTGTTACTTCAAGATTCTACGTCCAACATCATAAACAACGAAACGTGGAGGAAGGGATTGTGTCATGACGCTGTTTAAGAACACGGGGCGTTATTCATACGAAGTAGCATGAGAGCTTCCTTAAGTTTAGAGCTGTCAATTCGGGGCTAGCGAAGCAGGATAAAGATTTTGAAACAAAAAGTCACGTTTTGTGCGTGGATTCAGTGATTCAACGCCACATACCATCCGAAAATGCAAAAGCATTATGAACGTAAACATCCTGTGTGGTGTTCTGGCAATTTTCCACCAACTCGTTACAACATGTTGAAACTTTGTTTTATGAAACCCGGTCACCGCTAAACGAAAAAAATGTGAAACGATTAACAAAAGGAATAGTTTTAGCACAGTGGTCATTCTCAAGAAGAATAGTGAAAAATTCGTCATTTCTTTTGTCTTTGTAAGGAACAAACTATGTTTGTTACATGATAATGGCACGCGTTGCAACATAAATACAGTGGAAACATTGCATGAAACTCTAAATGTTATAAAATGACAGGAAATTTGCAGATTGCTCAACCATGTTGAACTGCTTTCTCGCTTATCACCGTAATTTCAAAGTATCTTGCATGCTACGCAAAACATTCTGCGTGCTAATGTTTCTTGGTGTATGTTTATGTTATTTCGCATTTAATTTTATTTCTTGGGTGATTGCTTCATGGTTTTTACGTGTTTTGCCAAATCAAAGGTTGCTCACATTTTGAAAGGCACATTTTAGGTACACTCGCTGCCTTTCCAAATATAAATTCTGGAGAACAGGCACACTCCGTTGGTGCAAAAGCAATTCAAAGTAAATTTCTGCAGTATATTGTTCAGACTTACAACTGTAAACATTATTATTGACATCAGCCTCAGGAAACTTTCGAACTACGATTTTTCAATCCAAGAAAAGATAAAAATAAAAAGTTGAGTGAAAGTAAGGAGTAAAGTAGGAATTTCAGATTTCATCAGTTTTTTTGGAGACTCAAGAATGTTTTCCGTTTCAAATTTGAAATAAGCCTGTTTGTGGTCAGGATTAGTCGCTAAAACTTCCTCAGATATCATGAAATCAAAATCAGTGAAAATAGACAGTAGGGATAGGACCAGTTTGACAAACATAGTATGCCAGAATACATAAAACCTCGAAGCTAAAAGTTCTTCCAGCTAAGTCATCGACCCCAACAGCTGTGTTTTTGCACACCAAACCCTTATGATTCGATAAGAGGAAAATTAGGAACGTGGCATCATAGCATGCATCCTGCACGCTTCCCTTCTCCAGCGTGATAGTCCTGTCCTGACTTCTGAAGATTTCTATGTCAGGCAAGTATAAATGACGGTGTGATTGCTGCTTCTTCACTTGATTCCTAATTCGAGTACGAAACAAATCAAGGTGAGTTACATAAAACTTTTCGGATTGATTTTGCACGTGCAGTGTTTTCGCGGATGCTTGCATTATAATGCAGAGCAGAACAAACATCTGGCAAATTTTGTTTAATAAAATTATTTATTAAATTTGAAAGCATTTGTTTTGCAGATGAACAAGTTTTTACTCCTTGCGATCGTTCTCGGCCTCCTCCTCGTTT
>JGI24158J21664_10009838_pt1 | contig 12765 bp, 6 predicted proteins | sample Ectturendosymbi3_FD_21664 | JGI IMG/M metagenome (IMG submission 21664) | reverse complement strand
CGTTGGTAACAGTTACTATTTGCCTTCAGACAAGGGGTACGAGAGAATTTTATGAAAGCTCAGGGGGTACGAGTGCGTAGAAAGGTTAAGAACCACTGTGCCAAGACAACTGCGGTTCATAAAAGATGGGTCATTTTACCTCTAAACAAGACGGTTTGCGTTTACACAATTTAAAGACTCACGGGACAGTGGTGTGTGTAGTTGGCGAATCTTTGCTTCAGAAAGCACGAACTGCAAGTTTCTGCCGCGCTGTGAAGCAGCTCCTGCTGATATTACTCTTTAGGGTAACGACGCTAAAAGCACTGGGTGGTGAGGAATGATTGCATTTAGTTACGTCACATACCATTATTTAAAGCACTTCTCCAAGGGTGCGGAAAAATCTACCTCCACTTTGGCGACACAAACATCAGGTACGTCGCTGGTATTCACCAATTCGGAAATGTGGCAGTGATTATTTTCGTGAAAACAGCAATGCATTGATTATGGCACAGCTCCACATGAATGCGCAGCATTAACGAGGTCTGCGTTATCTCGTCTTAGCTACTGTAGTTCAGGCGCTGCCCCGTTTACGACACACTCGTTTTATGACGTTTATAGTTCACGAATAGTCAGGCCCGTAACCAGCTTGGGACACCAGGGGAGAGAGGAATTTTCTGAGGGGGGCCCAAAATTTTCTGAGGGGGCCCAAATTTTTTTCCAGGGGGGCGGACTTCTCCCCTTATTTACGGGCCTGCGAACAGCGCACGTATTAAGGTATGTAAAAGGCTAACTGCAGTATACGAATCACGGGCTTGGTGCGTGAAATTTCATTTAGATACTGTAATTTTGCGTGTATTGCATGTGCTGTGTTTACAGTGTGACACACTCCAGTGTTAATTCATCTATCGTAACGTATGTAACGTTAGGTACAGCATACTGACCCGGATTACGACGAAAACCACGTTAACAACCACCATTTTTTTAAAAGCAGAATGAACTAAAGCAAACCAGGAAAGGCGAAATTGTTTTTAAGACTTCTTGATTTTCTTTCCAGCTACATCACTTATGCACTCGCGTGCGCTTTGCCGCGTATGCCACGAACGTTCTTCTCAAAACCGCCAAACTCATCACGGAACAGTCGAAGAAGTTTTCAAGTGAACACCGTTTTGCTGAAAGGTTGATTCGCGGCATTTTGAGTAATACCATTCTAACTCTTTTTGTTCCGATCTAGAACAGTTCGGCGACGACTTTTCGGCTACGGGATGTTTCGGCGATGGTGGTCGAAAATGTTTCATACGAAAAAAGTGTGTTTTTGAAATACTTCAAAGGCTAGACTTAGACTACAATAGGATGTTTGCTTGATCAGTGTTTCTGTTGTCATGCTTGAGGCCAGGGGCCAGTGCGCTTTCCCTTCCGCCGGGAGTTTAGAAAAGCTTAGTGCGACCGTGATCATGTGTGTGAGGAAAAATGGCTTGTGGCGTTTCTTTTGCTGGCATGAGGCGTTTGTGAGTTTACGCAAAACTTAAGCGTGGACAGCAATTATTGCTTGAGCTTTCTCGTAGTTATCATTCTAATTGCATTTCACAGCTAATCAAAGCGTGAAATGGAAAAACTTACTTATTTTTTAAAATAAGCATAACCTCGCGTAAAACTTGATCAGCATTGTCACAGTAAAAAATCATGTCTTTACACAACATTGTCAACGTCACGGGGTATGCAATGTGTATTGCAAATAAAAAAAGTTAACAAAAAATCTGTAGCATATTGCAGTTGAAAATGTTCTCATCAAAGATTTTTAAGTGATTTATCGCCGGCACGTCCATCGCCGAAACCGGAAAGTGTCCCGTTCCGTTTTGTTCTTTCTCCGTATAGCCACCTCAAGGTTTTGAGCTCATAATTTTACAATCAATCTCGTCAATTCCCTTGCTATAACTGGCTAGCAGTTCCCTGCACACTGCTCTCTAGTCCTGCACATACGCTACGCTGAAGAAAACCTTACCAACCACACACCAAGAGTTGTTTTAAACAGCTTGTCGTGATGAATGCATTTTCCTAACAAATACTTTTTCTCTTAGGCATTCCTTGCAATATTTTAGATTCTATTTGAATAAGAGCTGATGATGCCTACGTAGTAAAGGAAATATATACTCTGTAAGATCTTGGTGTTTGATTCTTAGCTGTGAAACGATCCCTTTCGGTAGTCAGTAATACATTTCACCTGCAAAAATTGTCACTCAAGCGTATTTTCTTTCCCAGTGTCACATATCTATGCTTGTGTTTTATCAAATTAATCGTGTTAGTGCAATTAAGTGTATGCTCTTTTATCAACGCCACATATCTATCTTCGTGTTCTTTCAAGTATCCGTGATTGCTGTTGCCATGTATGCTTGAGTCTACTGCGTTGCGTGCGAGAGTGAAGGTAATACACAATGCAATACAATAAGGAAAGAAACATACGTCCGAACGTATAATCAACAATTCTGGAAAGTTACAGTCGCAGGAAAAGGAAATTTCAAGCGGATTAACTCAATGACGTTCAGTTCGACTCCAACCAAAACCCAACAAAACTTTTTCTTACTTTTCGCGCCAAAAACATGCTAGCGCAAAGACACTTTTTGGCAAATTGTTGACAAGCGTCCGTCAAGCAAATCGGTAAGGCACTCACTTTCTTGCCAGGAAGCCACGACATGCGGCCTGGAATTGAGTGATGATACGGGTCAATTTCAAATCCCTCTCTTCCTCGAGATGCGCCAAGATCCCACTGCGGAAGAATATTTTGCTCTGGCCAATCCTGCACAGGTTCTCGTCCAAATTCAGGGCGTTGATCATCTCGATAGCCGCCTTTTTTTCGTCCATGATGTCCTTGGGCAGCACGTTGGGGGTGAGGATTTCGTACCGTTGACGGAATTCTTGGAAAGGGACGCGGTTGGGGAAGCCCTGTTGTTCATATGAAGCTGAAGTCAGCACATAGTGCACTAGGTAGACCTTACCGTCGTTCGTCATGGCAACAACTGTTTCACTGGCGACCAGCTTCAACAACAGCTCTAGAAATCTTGGCAGCAACTCCAATGTCCCGGATTTGAAACCACCGTGCGTTGCCGGCAGTTTCTGCGTTCAACTAACGGGAGATTTTTTAACTTGGTGGTTCCTTTATAGCATGATAATTCTTACTGTTGCAAATCATTGAGTGGCCACAATGCATTCGAATTGCTTCAGTCATACGATTCCGTCACACAGGGCAACATTATGAACCTCCGACATTATGAAAACATTGAATTCATTGAAATACTTAAGATGAACGCTTAAACTTAGATGAACGACTGATCTAATTGACAGATACGTACTAGCAAGAAATTCAAGTTTCACACAGTAATGGACAATTCAAAATAGCGAATCCTGAGGATTAGGATCTTCAGCCATCCGAATGCAAAATCTCTTTGGGTTCTATCTTTCACATGTCATTAGTAGTGAATCTGTGCGTCTATGTGTCGCGTGTATGTGACCATCGCAAATAATTGTTTCGCTTGTGTTTTCATAGCAGATAAAAGATGCGATGAGAGCGAGTGACGAAAAAACAAGTAAAAATGTACCATAACGCTGCCTGACACTCGTGGTTTTTTTCGTTTTTGAAAACTCGCTTCACTACTTGTTACGAGCAGCGGAAGAAAACACAAACCATATGCAGTTATTAGGCCTGTGGGGAAACACTGTTGAACGGTTGACCTTTGCTAAAGCAATTAGCTTTAAAATATCTCTGCATACCTGCCGAACCAGCATCTTCAGAAACACCTTAGTCCAGTGAGAGGTTAACTGCTACCAAGTTGGCGCAAAAGATTTTCGAAAGTAGAACAATCTTCTGGAGCATCTGGAGTTGGACAGATTGATTGCAGTGTCGCTCACTTCCATCAACGCGAAGCGATTCCTGCGTTCCGGCTGCAGTTGAAAGCAGTGCCGTCGGCTGTAAGCCAGTACTGTACGACTGACTTGCGTCGGGCTTTTGCTGTATTGGATCTACATTTTGCAATTAAACTAAACTTCTACTGTGAAGTTCCCATCGTTCCGTGCGTTTCCTTTCGTCGTTTCGGCGATACAAGCGCGCACGCCGAACACTGCTTTTCCTGTGGGACGATTTGGACTTCCTCAGTTAAACTGAACAGAGCAAATAAATGAAACTGAGCACGTTTGTACTCGACTGGATATCACGACGTTCAAACGCCAAAGCACCGCTTTTATTTACCGTACAAAACTAAAAATGACGTACATGGGAATCTATTTCTCCGCAGAGTAGGATCTTGCCTCCCATGTGAAGAAAATTAAACATTCCTCTGTACTCGAATTGAAAATAATTGCTTGAAAATGCAAATTTTTTGAAAAATGCTTTTGCTTGAGACAGCTAAAGTAAAAAAACACCCGAACAACTGCAGCTTTTGATAATGCGTTTTGGACATCGCATACGAGCTTTCGAGTTGTGTTTGCATTACCGCGTTGTGGCACAGAAAGGAGGTCTCGCGGCACGGCGTTTGGGAATTATTGTGCTACGCTATTGCTTCAACAGAGTGCAGCAAAGGTGAGTTGCAACATTGCTGTTGCTTCCACGCAACCAACAAATGAAAAGCTGAGATAAATCGACGCAAAGAACCTAAAATGAACAGAAGTAGAATGAATGCGATATAATAATGTACATGAGAGAATTGAGCTGTTAAAAACTTGAAAAAGCTCACAAAACATTAAGGTTTGCACTGACTTTAGAATGTGTATGAAATTGTAATGGCAACGATACGACGTCCAAATGGTGTAATGGCAATAAACGTAGAGATTCCATACATCCGAGGCGGNAGTTNTCCTTGGTGGCAGTTGTCCTAGGTGGTGACTGTCTTAGGTCAGGGACGCACAACCCGCAATCTTCGATAAAAATTTATGCGGCCATGCACATGCAATTTAAATGTAAGTTGTGGCGACCTTGGATTAAAGAAACCTTTTTGTCTGCTTTATGCGGATAACTAGTAGAAAGACGGCCAAACAGGCGTGTGGAAACTGGCTAATCTCCGTGTGTGGAAGAATAGAACAGAAGCAATTCAATAAATACAAATTTCTTGAACTCACTGCCGGCCGCAATTCACAAAAATAAACGTGATTCGGCTAGCAATGGCGAAAAGGTTGTGCAACCCTGTTCTAGGTAACAGTTATCCTGGGTGGCAGTCCTAGGTGGCAGATGTCCGATGGCAGTTGTCCGGTGGCAATTGTCCGGTGGGGGTTGTCCGTGTGGCTGTTGTCCAAGTGGCTGTAGTCCAGAACCGCTGAAACACAAGCAAACCAGAAACTTCTTGTATGATTGTTGTTTTAACAGGCGAAACACAAAAAAGTAAACTGATGTTTTTTAGCACACATGTAACACCAATTAGACCCTAAGTTGAATCACTCAGCGTCCATTTGTTTACTTCACATTCATCGAAAAAGAGTGTAAGCCAGCAGGCTTTCTACTGACAGTTGTTTAAGCAGTAGTGGTATGGACACCCGAAGTATTGACCAACCTACTCGCAATCAGACATGGGGTAATCGTAATCGATTGAGCTGACCAAAAATGAAATGTAATCGTAATCGATTGGAAATCTTAATCGATCGTAATCGATTTGAAATCTTCACCCAAATCGTAATCGATTGGAAATCTTCACCCAACATCACTGTGCGATGAACCGAGGTTGTAGTGGCTGAGTTTCCTCCTTTATCACTGTTTGTTATGGTTATGCTTCAGGGGGGGCTATGTGCCCGTCTCTGTGGGTTAAATCTGTTGCAGTAATGCGACGTTGCCACTTCAAATTCCTTTGCGCCGTGATTACGGCCACGTGCGTTGCGCCCGCATTCTTGCGTTTTGGTTTTGGTACCGCTTCGTCGAGTCCTCATTCGATTGTGGTGGTCGTTACCGTGATGTAATCGTTTTTCGTTGTTGTATGCAAAAGAAACGTTTGGTCAGTTCGAGAGTGTGTGCAGCAGGATATCGTATCGCAGGGTCAGGAACCAGCAGTAGAGATACAGCAAAATCCAGATAGTCCATGGGCAAGCACAGCATTTGTAGCAAATTCTCGATTTTTTCCAGCTAAGTTTCCTGTTGGCAGGGAGAAATAGCGCAGTGAGACGTAATAACAAAAAGAAGAGTTTCACTTAAAAATGGGTTGACACTTCGGCAACAGAAAAGCGGGACATTACGAGCGGTGTTGGTTTTATTTATATATATTCAGCACAGCCTAATCCAGAACTTATAAATAAAGTGCTCGAATAGGCTATGTATATAATTAGTGCAGTAATTTATATACAGTAAACTAACTTTTTTTCAGAGACATAAGGTACTTCAGTTCAATTCGGATGTACCTTTCCACAACACTGATAACTAGCATGTCAACCGTAATCCTCCAGATACTGGTAAAAAAAAACTCAACGAAACCAGTGAGGTTTTGTTGACCATTGACTTTTGGTCCAATAGTCAAATGCGCAACTATGTTGGCATCGCTGTTCATTCCAAATTAAAAGCTGCACAATGCTATGCTGGCTTGCAGACGATTGTAACCTGCAGTTAGAAGAAATAGTCAGCAATTTTGAAACTACTAAATAACGAATTTTCAGCGTTGCTAGAGGAATGTTCAAGCCTGATAGATGTCGTTTGACTGATGAAAGATTTGAAGCGTTGATGCTTATCTACTGTAAGAGACATTTCAAACATTGTATATTTGTTTAATCAATATTTAAAGCAGTGGTTCCCAACCGGAGAGGAATTCTTCCCCAGGGAGGGATTTCATGAGTTCAGGGGAGGAACTTCCACTTTATAATTAAGTTACCTGTTGATTGAAAGCGTTGCACTTCTTTTTTAAAGTTGACATTGGCTCTTTGAATTAGTTATACTGTATCACTTTATATTTGTAAGTTATTTAATTGACTATCACACGTTTTTGTTGACAAAGTGCAATTTTGACAACAAACAGTTTTTGCCCCACTTTTATTAATCAAGTTATTGTCGTCAATAAAGACCATTGTTCCAATTGTAGTTAATACTAACCTACGAACCCGAACAGGGGAGGAATAAAAGTTCCATTGGGGAGGAATGAAACGTTCCCAAATGAGCAAAGGGAGGAATGCATCAAAAAAGGTTGGAACCACTGATTTAAAGTGTTTGTTGCACTAGCGTAACTGACGAGAGCGAAAAGGAGCGATTTGACTCCCCTGGCCAGCTGAATGTAAAGCCCAGGCCCTCACTTAGCTTATATTTCGGTTTTAGTATTATTTTATTGGTTTTAAGTAGGTTGTTGTCTTTTTGCGTTTTTCGGAGTATTTTCTATTGATTTGGGGTTTTAGTATAGCCATCCACACCCGGATTCACCATTATTTCTCATGTTTTTTTCTGAGTGTTGAATAGTAGATCCCTTACAGCGGCCATTGGGCGTCTTTCAGCTAACTTTCCCCTCAAGATCAAACCTCTAGTTACGCCACTGGTTTGTTGACTGCATTAACATATCAGTAAATAATTAATGTGATTTTCTTTTTTCCGCTGCTTGATCCTCACAGATTAGTAATTTCCTTTGTTGCATTCATTCATATCGTACGTTGCCTTACATCAAATATGCTTACATCAAATCATGCAAATAGGTTTTGTTTTCGTTCTGAAGATGTTTCAAGACAAATGTAATCGCGATTGTAGTCGTGATTACTTTCAATTTGATCCTAATCGTAAACGATTACATTGTGATTTTGTTTATTCGTAATCGTAATCGAGCAGGTGACAAGTAGGCCCAATGGTAATCGTAATCGATTACATTTGTGATGTAATCGCTCCATGTCTGCTCGCTATGTGCTGCACAAGCGTGACCCAAACAAGCGCGACTGCTGCATGAAAACGTTTAGCAGGATATTGCCGCTTAACAGAAGCTTTAGAAATGCAGTGTCATTCCATGATGCAAATTTAATAGGAATTCTTTGGACAGCCACTGTTGTTTGTGATTGTATTGTTTTAGTTTCATTTTTGTTACTTAGTTTGAAACATTTCCCGTTATAAACTCAAACATTTGACTCGCTCGAATGAATGTAGTTATTTAAATTAACATGAAACGTAGTGCTTTGAAAATCTTACTGAGCAATGCACCCAACTTTTTCAGAATTTTCTATTTGCCTCTACCCAGGACCCAAGTGCTTTGATCTAAGCATACTGTTTGGCCTCAGCGAGACGTAAGTTTCTTCTTAAGAGCCTTGTTGAAGAACGTAGTTGGTTGAAAGGTTTGTAACTGACTTTGCATAAAATGACATTAAATCCAACTTAAGGTTTGTCTTCATTACTGTAAACATCTATTGCTTTTCTCAATCCTCGGTTTTCCTAAGCATTTAAAAGGCTCAAAAGAGCGACTGCCACGAAATAATAGCTGCTGTTCATAAGAATGCGGTCGGGTCATGCAAGCAAAAGCAAAAATAATAGACAGCATTGAAAACACTGCAACAAACACGTGAGTAGTAGTACAGCGCCGGATTTAGATGGTGGGAGGCCTAGGTTCCAGGCGTGGTGGGAGGCTCCGCAAAGCAAGCAAAATCTTTGCCGGCACTCTCCTGCATCGACTTCTCACACTGGCCGAGGATGTACTTCCTGAGTCGCAATGTGGCTTTAGACCATCTCGCAGTACTGTAGACATTTTCTTCTGTGCTAGCCAACTCCAAGAAAAGAGTCAAGAACAACAACAACCACTCATGTTCATCTTCTGGGACATCAAGAAAGCCTTTAACAAAGTTCCTCGCCCTGCTATGTGGGATGTGCTTGCTCGTTTTGGATGTCCAGAACACTTCATCACCCCGATTCGTGCTCTCCATCATGGCATGGTTGGTAGAGTTTGCCACCAAAGCATTCTTTCAGACCCTTTTCCAATTACTAGTCGTCTCAAGCAAGGATGTGTCCAGGCCCCAACCTGCTTTTAATTACATGTGGGGTCAATGCTAAATGAAGTCCAACCAACAAGCCCTGGCATTAACCTGCGACACCGTAGGGATGGAGGGTTTTTTAATCTTGCCCGCTTCCGTGCAAAATCAAAAACCTCTGTTAGCACAGCCCATGAGCTGCAATTTGCCAATGACAATGCTACCCCAGCTCAGACCATTGACGATCTTCATAGGATACCTACCATATACAATGCCTCTTACCAGCATTTTGGAATAAAAGTAAACACCGACAAAACCAACGTACTTAACCAACCGCCACCTGGACAAACGTCCTCAAGGGCCAACGTCGGCATAAATGGAGAGCATCTGGATGAATTGGATTACTTCCCGCATCTTGGCAGCATTCTCTCAAAACCTCAAACGTTTGCAAAGGACATTGAAAATAGCATAAAAGCTACACACTGTGCATATGGGCGCCTTAGCCATCGCGTCTTCAACAATCACGTGATATCCATCCGCACCAAAATCATGCTTTTCCGGGCCGTCGTTCTTTCTGCCCTTCTCTACGCCTGTGAAACTTGGACCTTTTATCGTCGTGACATCAAAGGCCTTGAGAGCTTCCAACAGAGAAAGTTAAGGCAACTGCTCAACACTCAATGGGAGCTGCGGCTTTCGAACAATGAAATCCTCAAGCGTGCACCGTCTCCGCTGGGCAGGATATGTCGTACGGATGAACCCCTCCAGACTGCCTCGAATCATGCTCTACGGCAAACTTGATGAAAGAACGAAAGAACAAGACCCCATGGAGGACCAAAGCTGCGCTATAAAGACCAGCTAAAATGCTCCTTGAAACAAGCTGACATTGATCCACAGTCTTGAGAACAGCTTGCCAATGACAGGGCAGCTTGGAGAAGAAAAATCAGGGATGGTGTAGAGTCATTCGAGACAGCCAAGAAACAACAGGACGAAGACAGACGTAAATGAAGACACGAAAAACTGAACCAACCACGTCCCCCTTCCTCTATGCCACATGACCACTGCCCACGCCTATTTCATCACAGGCTGGCCTTCAAAGTCACATCCGCCATCGTCATCAACCACAGATGGCAAAGATTTGACAGCAGACGAATCCTGTCCTCGGACGCGAGCGGGAGCCAACGACGACGACCATTGGCTCACAACATCATAACAACTGAGACTGCAAAGACTTCAAAAAAATTCCGTGTTAGCTGCAGTGGGAAGCTCTGCAATAGCTTGTGAGGTATCACACCAGGCGACTAACAGGTATACAACACAAATGACTCATTAGAACTGGACTACACATCAGAGGTGGCCGGAGTCTGATTTTTTGACTCCACATCCTCTCCGACTCCGAAAAATTTTGTTCCGCGTCCGCTCCTCCTCCGCAAATCATGGAAATATTCAAGTCTTCTTCCTCCTTGACCCCGCAAAATTGAAAATTCTAAAGTAACGTTGCTTGACGACAGTTCTGCATAAAGTAAAGGCAATGCCTATTTCGCCTCCTGAGGATTGCTGAAGTTATTTTGCCTTTGGATGAATATGATTAGTTGAAGTGGTCACATGACAACCTCGGAATGCGTGACCTGCTTAGCTGACCGTGATGTCTGTAGTGGCTCAGTTCAAGATCCATGGATGACTTTTGTGTTGGTATTTTGCAAGATGTAATGCAAATGCGAAAACCGAATCTTGTTTAAATACAAATTCCTGCCACTGTTATTACCCTGAGTCCAGGTGGGGGCGTGATTATGCCGCCTATAACGTAGAATTCGTAGCAGCAATAGAAGAGCGAAACTGGTCAAATGCGTAATCTCAATTGCTATTGTGCTGAGGATTGTCGGTTCGACTCTTTCTTTGGTTGGCTCAGGGCGGCGCAGCATTGTGCCTACAACAAATGGCTCCCAGCGTGTCGGTGCCTGCAATCCACTGTTTACCTGCAGTCCACAGTAACCTGCAGTCCCAAAACGGAACCGAAAATTACAGTAATCTGCAGTCGCAAAACTGAACCGAAAATTGCGAAGAAGTTCAAAGGAAAATAATCAATTCCAATCCAATTCTGTTTAAGCAAAAATGATAACATCCAAATCCACCAGTGTATTGAAATGTCGCAAGATTTAAATACAAATGCATGTTCATGTCTGGTCATTTTCATTTACTGAGCATATGAAAACCACACTTTCAATGCAACGCCAACTGAAAGGTTCCAACAACATCCCTTCGTTTTTGCAATGAACCGCACCTGTTGCACGTTCTTTTTGTGAAGATTGCACCTGGCACCACCTTCACATCTTAGTCAAAGCACCACTTTGCTGTGATTGGAACGGCCGAGCAGCAAGTGCGCAAAGCTTCCCACTGTTGTACAAAGCAACAATGAAGATCCCACGTCGTGATCATTTTATTTCTGCTTGTTCGCGCCACATGGGTGTTGTTCATCATGCACATCCCCGTTCGTGGTGATTTGCACATTCAACACAGTGCTAACTGAGAGGCTGCAACACTTGCACTAAGTTTGGACTAGACTTTTTGAAATGACTGAGAGTGAAAGAGACAAGTAAATTGCAATCTCAATAAACTTAGATACAAACAATCTGCAATCAAACTTGTTAAAACAACATTGGGCACAATTTTCTAACTCATCGGGGCCATTTCATAGCATTTTGGGCACCATTTTCTAACTTATCGGGCGCCATTTCATAGCAAAAAATGTTGTAGAAAAAACGTGAAGTTTCGTGTGACTCGATATTGACTTGAGCTTGCAAACCAATGACTCGAATTGACTCGACAGTTCTCGTGACTCGACTCTGACTCGACTAGACCAAGTCATGACTCTGACTCGAAAAAATTTTAGATGACTCTGACTCGACTTTGACTCGAAAAAAATGACTCGGACACATCACTGGTGAATACTGTACATCTCCGACCTTGCTTGGTCTCGTCTTGGTGTGGAGCCAGCAGAACTATCTGAATTGCTGTTGATCTTCAGGTATTTCGAGTCCTCCTAGGGCTGCAGCCCCCGCGTCCCTCCCTACAGGAAAAGCGGACATGAAAATGAACGGAATGAATAACATTTACATTATTTAGTTTATTCACCAGTGTTTAAAAGTGCTCGCTTAGCGAGTAAACAAGTTCCTTTGCCGGCTAGAAATGATTAATACGAACGTAGAGACGGCTGGAAATGTTTTTGTCTATAATTCATTATACCTTTCGCAGGAAATAAGGATGCAAAAACTTTCTAGTAAGTTCAGGTACCGCAGTTGTTAAGTCAGCGTTATCATGCGGCCCGCAGGTTACCTTATAAGTCCTCGTGTGGCCCACGGACCAAGTTGAGTTTGAGACCCCTGGCGTAGACCAAACTCCACGCCTCCCGAGTTGAAATATGAAGCACTATAAATAAGTAAGCCTATAGTTTTGGTTAAATTTTAGATTGCCAAGATTTCCTGTGCAAACGTGAAGCCCTACTGAAGGTTTTATAGAGGGTTGTGGTTGATCCCTGAATGTAAGGAAATAGGGATGGGAAGGCAAAATTTTTTGCTGTGTTTTGGTTCGGCATAATTTTTGGGAAAGAAGGAAAGATGCGAATAACTTTCCTCTACATTAGGCTCAATAATAATAATAGTAGTGAATGTTAGCTGAAACCTTTCAATGTCGGTTCAGCAATAAATAGGCTAGGTAGAAAAGCCGAAAACAAGACAAGAACGTTCTTTGTGTTTAGGCAGAGCAGTTACCACGAAATGTAAGATAAAGGGAAAGGAAGATGCAGGACATGTACTTTAAGTAACAACATATTCGTTGAAAATATTAGGCTAAATAAGTGAGGTTTCACGTTGTAATATCTACAACTTTCAACATCCCGATAGCAAG
>JGI24158J21664_10009837_pt1 | contig 12765 bp, 9 predicted proteins | sample Ectturendosymbi3_FD_21664 | JGI IMG/M metagenome (IMG submission 21664) | reverse complement strand
AACAAGTAAAATACCGAAGTCATAAGCAACAAAATAACGCGATAACTAATTTCAATATCGTGAAAATTTAAACGAAACGAGTGTTTCAAAAGACAGATAAGCCCCGAACGCACTCAAACACTCTTCTCGGGCCAATAATTGGTCTCGTGTGCCGCGTTGGGTTGATGTGAAACACATTTGGATTTGACTGCCAGGTACGTATCATGAAGCAATTACTGAATGAAGATGCCTCAAGTCAAAGAACATAATTGCGATTAGCTTCTCTGCTTTTGATACTTTTGCGTTGATCGTTTAAAATGTATGTCTAAGATTACAAAACAGAATGTACAAATTTACGTATCCTGTTGCTTCCCTATGATAGAAAAGTTGGAAGACTGCCTGCGCATTGGCCCTTATGCCTGGTTCAGGCAATGGACCTTCATCATCATCTTCGTCGATTGCGCCGGTTCTTCAATCCACTGCTCAGCCGCACTAGATCTCGGAGCAGGTGTTGAGCAACCATTCGATTGTCTCAGAACCGTCAGGCTGTGCAGTCCATGAGGTCGGTGGGTTAGACATTGGAGGACAACACGGTCGATGGTTTATTCTTCTGCGCCACACTCACTGGCTGCAGAGGAGGCCATACCTCATTTGTGCAAGCAGGAGCGGAAGCGTCCGACACGGGTGCGGAGGCGGTTAAGCGGACCCACGCTGTTTTTCGGAAGGTCATTCCGCGGGGGTGGGTGCCGGTGTTGGGGATGAAAGTGCGGAGTCTCGTAAGGTTGACAAACCACTCCGCATTCCATTGGTGATCCGCCCAGTGCGTCGCACGTATGTTGTTGTCAGATGAACTGATGAGTTGTTGTGCGGTGGGTACAAATGCCACAATTTGAGACGCCGGGCATTCGCACCCTGTGGACAGGTGAGCGCTGAGTAGAATAGATGTCCAGGTTCCATGGCACGGGGTGCTAAAGAAATTTTAGCTCCTTTGCGACAACGTTCAGCAGGTTGGATGCCTGCGAGAAAAGGAAGGTTGTCCGCTGGTGCAGGACGCAGGCACCCAGTCACAATCCGCAAGGCGTCCTTGATGGCAGAATCAATGAGGCGGGTATGAGCACTGCGGAACCATACAGGAGCGCAGTACTCTGCTGTTGAATGGACCAGGGCAAGGGTGGCTATTCACAGCGTTGTTGCTTCAGCACCCCAGCCGGAGCCAACAAGCTGCCTCAGGAGCGCGACGCGTGATGTCAGCTTTTTGCGAAGTGACTCGTGGTGTCGGCGATACGTGAGCGACCTGTCCAACGTTACTCCGAGGTATTTGGGTTCGGAGCAGAAGGGCAGGGTTTTGTGTTGAGATTCACTTTTAGCTCACGTTTGGCTTCCTTGTTGAGGCGGAAAATCGCCGACACCGTTTTCGTAGTACTGAGCTACAACTTCCACGTCTGGAGGTATTCATCTACGGTTGCACGTCCTTGCTCAGCACTCCTTCCATTGCCTGCCAGTCTCTATCCGTATGCATGATTGCTAGATCGTCAGCATATACATACTTTCTGTGGACGGTGGTTGGCAGGTCAGGGATGTGTTGAAGAGAAGGGGCGTCAGGACGGATCCCAGTGTGGAATATAAATTCTGGGAAGATAGAATCCAGACCCGGAGACTTTCCTGGCTTCAGGCGCCTGAGGGCGGCAGCAAGCTCCTCTGGCCTGAAAGGGCCAGAGATACTGTTTCCCTCAGGAGTTCGTACTTTCCATAGGTCGGACAGCTGCTTGTTGACAAACCTGGTGGATTCGTGGTTCCCAGTCTTGTCTGCCCCGTTCTTCACAAGTTGTGAGGCGATGGCGTTTGGTGAGACGGGGCACAGGCGAAAGGAGCTTCCAGACCTCCCAGTAAGTTTATTGATGGTGCTCCACGCCTTGCGGCTAGAGTCCGAGAAGTCGATGGAATTGACAGCTTCTTCCCATCGCTCCTGTTTTCTTCTTCGATCCGAGAAAGTAGGGACAAAGCGGCTCTATCGGAGTCAAACCCCGCTGGAGCTCGGAGAAAGGAGGATCTCGCACTCTTTGTCCCAGCATGGCACATAGTTATTGCGACGGCCACGTGGGATGCATTGCTTAGTCGCAAATAGCAGGTTTTCGCAAAGTATTCTTGGTATGCCTTGGAGGTGGCAGTCTCTCAACGGATTCACCTGTGAGAAGGCAAAAGCACTTGCAATCAGCCTTGCGAAAGTTCGAACGCTTTACTGGATCGCTGAAGGCAGGAACTTTGAGCCTCGGACCTTCATGATGATAATAGAGGGTGATCGGTCTGCAGTTCTGCAGCTTCTTTGGACGCGAACATCCGACATTGGTTGGAATGAAACGAAGTGTTCGCTGACCCAACGAATCTCTCCAACAAGTGTACTTGCGCGAATCTCTATGTTGGAAACGAGTGCTCATGATGCAAAGTGCGTTGCTGCAGCGCATAGTAGCAGCAGCTTTCCATTTCACTTACAGTAGGTTAGCACCAACATGTTGTCTGATTACACACTTCCATACACCACCCTCGTTCCCAAAGTTTACGTTGAAGTCTCCCAAAATGACCGTGGTTTCGTTACCTGCAATCCATCGCAGGACATCACTAGTTTACACCACTAGCTCAAGGTACTGCAAAGTTCAGTGCAGGGCGTATGTATGTAGGCCTATCAGAATAAGGGTACGGTCTATCAACTTCAACCTCAACATGCACACCCTTCCAATTTTCCAACGGGCCCTGCTGCCTAAATGTGCCTTCCGAACGCGGTCCTAAATGACGTGCGTGACGATGAATGTGCGACAGTTAAGTCGTTCTTGCGCAATTCATGTTAGTAACTCCCTAAATACTACCGTGGGACAAACCGGTCGCAATATTTGCAAAGGAACTTTTGCGTGAGCCAAGGGTATCAGAAAGAAGCATTACTCGGTCAAATTTGTGTAGAATAGGCCTGACATTGTACATCCACTCAGGGGCATACCGAGGTTAGATGGCGCCCCCATGTTCGAACCTAAGGTCTTTTGGAAGCAAATGTATTGACGAAAGTACTTGCAACATTGTTGGGAATTTCGGCGCCTCCCAGTGATTCGTCGACCAGGGCACTGTTCCCGCGTTGCCCCCCACGTCACGCCCCTGTATCCACTGCATGAGGCAACATAGAGAGTCTATGCGTTGCGCAATTAATTTTTTGTTGGAGCAGGGTGAACGATATGTTGGGTCCTTCTGCCTCATAACTCCCCGTTAGATTATACCAAACCTTCAAATATATTTTCAAAGTGAGGTGTCCAAGAGGGTATAATGGTTTCCCAGTCGTCTGCATCTGTAGAATATCCGAAGCAAAAGCGGCTTTTCCAATATATTGTGGATAATTTCAGCTGAAGCTCTTGTCAGAATGACAGAGGACACCCTAACCTGCTTGACAGATGCTATATTTCACTGATTGCCTTACCAGGTTAGAGAGCGCATTTTGCCAAAGAATCTATCAGAATCATTGTAGAGCCCTGAAAGTTGTTCCTATTCTGGGCCTGACGGAACTTGAAGACATGGTAGACTTGCAGGGTCTTTTTCTCTAATCCCAGAACTGTCAAGTGTCCAAACAGCATTTACGTTGTTGGTTGCCACAACGTCATGGTCAGTGAAGTGGCGTAATGAAAGTTTTATGAAAGTTATTCGTTGAGTCCGCAAAGCACCGAGCGACATACATAAATGAAACAACGTGCACAACGTCAAGAAAACAGTAACGGCTGAACCAAACTAGAAGCGCACAGAAATCAACGCCATGTCGCGAACAATCAGCGATCAGCAAATGCGAAACAATCAATTGCGCACAAGGAAAAACCTACTCGCGCGCCGGACGACACAAAAACCAAATAAAGCAGTCGGAATAAGCATTTTTTTCAAATGACAGAAAATCATCAACAGATACAAAAGAATAGCGCTGTCCCTTTAAGTGGGAAATTTCAGATGATGTTGATGATGCAAGCTGCCATTTTTTAAATTACGCCTCATGACATTTCGGACAAATCCAATTACGGATTTACATTGAGAGCGAATCTTAAAGCTTGAAAAGAGCTGGTAAATTTTTAATGAGCGCCTTGGAAAAACAGCACTACTGCCACCGTAGGACAGCTCTGTAGCAGACTAACTTGGGCAATTTTTACTTAAAAGAACATAACAGTGTTTGCAATTTAGGTTTAATATGAGATTTTTCATAATATTTTTCATAGAGCAAAAAGTGTTGTTATCGGCAGTTGAAAGTGAAACGTCTTGCAATTGTTGTTTACCTACATGACACAGCTTAGTACAGAATAACATTTTTGTTGGTTTCACTGAAACATCCGCTATACCTTCATCCAAACTGCAGACGCACAAAGATTTGAGGCTGTATCTATGTGAGCTTGCTGTAGGCAAAGAAGACAAAAATTTGACGTTATCAAGTTAGCAAACCTTAATGTGAACAACTCAATCTCATTATCATTTGTCGAAATGAGGAAAAATTTTCCTGTGTAAAATTCGCTACAAAGCCGTCTGCGATTTAACCTCTATGTGTATTGCACAAACGACAATCAACTTACCATACAGTTCATTAATAGCATTAATGTCGTCTACTCCCAATTTAAAATCAGAGCGGAAACTTTGATAAAATGGCAACATCACTGAACTCTTTTGCGTACTGTGTCCAAGCCCAAGGGCATGTCCAATCTCATGTACAGCCACCGTGAAAAGATTTGTTCCCTCTGTGCAGAAAACCAGAGCATAATTTGCGACCAAATTTTGGTGTTTTACCAAGTTTCATAGGCAATAGCGCAGGTATACATTCTGGCGAATATCAACTGAATATTCTTAAAAATATCGTAACATTGACCAGCGTTTTTCAGGTACGTCCAAGTTTCCTCTTGATCAAAATGTATTTCACCACTCTTAGTCTCCTGGCCAGGAAAAAACGCATGGGCTAACGCTTGTCCGGGTCCATCAAAAGGGTAACCGTCGTTGTGAATACCTCTTTCGAATGATATCATGATGTTGCCATCACCTCGTCGTTTCTTTAAATAAACGAAACAGAGTTTGCTCATGGGGCTACAAGATATTTCCCGTTTGTGATCAAAAGCAATAAAATAAACTGTTTTTCTTCATTTCAACTCGTTTAAAAAGCTTCAGGACATAATTTTTAGCATGTTGAAATAAATACGTCTGAACACCCGGCCCTACTCTATGCTCCAATGCTTGCGTCGATAACTGTTTGGTATTCCTATGCTTGTTGGCCTCATGTGACTTCTTAGACATGATATTCCGCGTTTGTCACAATCCGCACAATGTTGGTCACACGTACCACTATATTTTTCTTCTACACGCACTCCTCTATAGGAAACTCTACATGTTTTGAGAGAATGCCCCCTAGTGGGTGAATTCTTGGTGTTGTAAGTTTTTGTTGGGGCAGGTTAAACATTAGCATGTCTTTAGATTATCTGCAGTCGTTGATTGACAGTAGTTTGTAATTTATACGCACTAATCGAGAGATTCACTTTGCAGATTCTATGACTACCGATCGAAAGGGGCCTAAACATATCTGTGTACGTTGTACAGCGTTGTAAACTTTCCTTTGTTGTGCAAATTGTGCTGCAATTCACTATTGTCGTGAGCAAAGCGTCAGATAATTTGGTATGGTGTTGTTTTGGTGATATCAGCAGGTGGTTTTCTTGGACTCCAGTCTGCTGCCATTTGCTGGAATAAATAAATGAAGCAACTAAATGAAACAGTCAATACTAAAAAATGGTTTCGTTCCAGGTCAAATTTTCAAGTGTCACAACTTTTCTTCAAACAGTACGCAGTTGACCGCCTGCCACGCTAAAATCACATTCTGTTCTTGGGTATACTGATTATTATAGGACTCCACATCGGCGCATTGTTTTAGATAATATTCGGGAAAAAAATTTATTTGAGGTGCTGCTACTGACTTTTTGCCAATGCAACATTCGCTACGAAAGTGGTTTCGTGGCCCCGGCGCAAGCAAGCCGATATGGGCGTCCCCCAACACTCGACACTCCAGTGGGAGCGCGCACGCGCTGTTTCGTTGGTTATTGCGCTAGGTGATTTAATCCAATCCAAAATTTTGCATCATACAACAGGTTCGAGTTGTTAAAAAAATGTTAGGTTTTATAGAAAAACAGAAAATTTCACTTGATTTATATACAATCGCTTTACTCCTATCATAAACCTTGTAAAAGGCCCCATAAATCGGAATTTTTAATCCTACAAGGTTATAGATGCAAGGCAGAAACAGTTATATAAAGAAAAAAGTTAAACAAATGTTTAGTGTATCCGAAGCAGTCCCGTCGCCACGGGTAGCTTTTGGCTACTAAGTCCCTCAAACAAAGCTCCAAGCCACCTCAAATCGAAACATGAAAACTATAAATCAGTTGAGTTTTTGTCAGTTGTTAGAATGCCAATCCTCCCGCATAAACCCAAAGCCCACCTACAGAAACGCAAAGCCCCCTTATTGAAAACTTTCTGGCGACGGTTCTGATCCGAAGTAAGCTTTGTTTTATCAAATGCTCAACAAGCCATTGATAAGGAATGTTAACAGATTAAACCAAGTTTCACGACACTTTTTAAGCGCTAAAAATGCAACTACAGTAAGTCCTACCGAAGGAAAACAAGCATTCTGATCTCATCATACAAACGGAACTCTTTTGCAAAAATCGGGTTCAGATTTTGTTTCACTGAATACAAATATGTTGCAAGCAAAAAAACTTACGTAAGTAAAATCCAAGGGAGTTTCCCTGCTCCAAAGTTTTAGAGCCTGCGATATAGCACTTAGTTGCTCAGCAACAGGAAGATTAGTTGCATAATTTCGAAATCTGAAAAAATTTATCAGTTGTGAAAGCTGAACATGAACCTCCATACAGACAAATAATCTTGTCCGCCCAAACATTAAATTCTTTATTTAAACCCCAAAATTTTATCACTGTTGATGATAAACGAAATTGTGGAAACTTTACTGAGGCTGTTTAAAAAAGAAGAGTATTTTAAAATATTACTATTTTAAATAAATGACGCTTACCAATTCACATTCTAACAATTTTAACAAAAACATTGGCAAAAAAATCTAATTTTAAAGCAAACTGCCAAGAAGTGGGTCAACGTACCCATAACTAATCTTTCTACTTGGCCACTTGCTGACAAGGATGTACCTCTTGGGACGATAACTGCGCCATGATCCAGCTGCATCAGTTTGATTGATGAAAGAGTGGCGGTTAATTTGGAAAGCGGGGAGTATTTCTGCTTAATTAAAAATAATCAATATACGCCTCTCAACTGCTTCAGTAACGATATGTGGAATTCAAACGTTTGTAGAAAACAAAAATGATGATAAAGCTAGCTCACTTTTATTGTTTAATGAGGCAAAGAACTTCTACGTCAACGCAGCCAAACCTAATTTTTTGAACAAACCCGTGAAATGTTGATATATGAAGTATAAACGCTTTTGGCTTTGAGCAAAGGCCACTAAAAAGTGGTCCTGGTTGAATTGGCGAAAAGTCAATGGCACCGTTTGTATTGTAAAGCAAATCAAATGCGTTTGCGTAGTGGAGCTGCAAGAGAAGACTAGATGATCTGCATGTAGCATCCAGGATCGTCAAGCGTTCTACTGCGCACAGCTATAGCTGAAAGTGACCGTGAAATTTTGCTGGTTTGGAATAATTTTTATAGTGCAGTAGAGCTGCCTGGAGCACCAGTGAGTTTTCTTGGGTTGCAAAATTGTGTGCATTCCCAAGGTCGAAACCAGTACTAGATGATATTAACATGGTTCAAACTTGCTGACAACGGTTTCAAGTTGCTTGTTTGTCGTCCGCGAAAAACAACTTAAAGATTCCGTTTCGCAGCAAACGTAATAAATAATGCTGTTACCCTTATTAAATGTATTTGCGGTGGCAACCCAACGACAGAAATTAAACTTTCAACGCATTTAATTGCTTTGGTATGCACAATGCACAGACGAGTTTTACGCCTGCCTGCCCTTCACCGCATACAACGAAAATGTGATTATTGCTCAGAGGACAGCACCATAAGATTCCAGATGGCAAGAGCGCCAGGGGACGCGGCTTGACAAGTTACTTACTTGCGTTCGGCGGCGTGTACAAATCAGGCACGCCACAGCGAGGTTTTTCCATTAACTCGAGCGTTTCGTGATCCAATAATCCGGTGTTTTTCAGACCAAAAGCTTTCCTGAACACGGTAGTCGCTTGCCGGAGTTGCTGCACCGTGGGGGACATGCTGCCTTTAGCCAAATAGCCGTACTTCATTAAAAAAGTCTGAAAAAAACATGGCTGGTCTGTTTTAACCAAAAACTCGTGTCACATATAATTTTCCAAATTTTGGGAAAAAGAATTTAGTTTGAACTTGTACGTTGTCAAATTTACACAATATATCCAACTTGCAAAACTCGAGTCGTTTATTAAGCAAGTTCAATGTTGATGCACCCGGTACGCGATTGCACGCCTAACATGTTTACATTTTCGTGAAAATTAAGAAGCTTAGGGGCCTTAATTTTTTCTTGCTTGTTTGCAAATGCCACTATTCTGCAAGTTTTGCAATATTTCTCTCAGTGCAAGGTACCGGATATCATTAAGTTTTCCTAAATGCAATAAACCTTCTTAGAAACAAAGTGCCTTCATAATACGTAGTTTTAAAAAAAATAGAACACGCTTGGAAAATACTACTTTCGTACTTTGTGTAAAATGCCAATTTTACAGTGTTGCGCAGAGTTAGTTTATAGTACTATATGTGAAAATAAACTCAAATTTTCTATTGATTTGAGCGTTCACCTCAGAAATGCTGGGTTGATGGATTGACCCAAGCCTTAAAAATTGACATCTATGTGATAGTACCACGAAACTTCTGCAAGAAAACACTTTTCCAACACACTGCGAAACCGTTCGTGGCAATAACATGCTTCATTCTGTCCTTGTCAATTCAGTTTAGTCATGTAAGTCTGAATCACTTCAGTGGATTTGTCGATCAAGCAGTTCAACATCGACCGTATTGATCAGCGCGTTCTTTCAGGAACGGATGAAAAATGATATATTATGTTTCTCTATATCAGAATCAGGCCCGTGACCAGCTTGGACACCAGGGGAGGCGAAGAGTTTTCTGAGAAGGGCCCAAAATTTTTAAACTATGTCCAATACTTTAAAAAACTATGTCCAACACATTTTTCCAGGAGGGCGAAAATTTTTCAAGGGGGGATTGCTCCCCCTGTGACCTAGTTACGGGCCTGATTAGAATTATTTCCCCTTCAAATTTACTATATCGAAACAAGCGGTTGTGGAGAAGTTATCGTGCGATACACACAGCTTTACAGTCCAGATATGGTTGTAAAAGCACACACGTCGCTCGTGCTTGCCGTGGGTGTACGCAAAAAAGTCCAGAAAAATATTTAGCAGTGGTAGCACAGCAAAAGATAGCTCTAAAAATATACGAAAAGTTTTGCTTAAAATAGCATTTAATTTTTCGCCGAGCAAAATTTTAGAAAATAAGTCGATGAAGTCAGTGGCGGATAAAGCCAGTAAGGTGGGGTGGAGGGGGCGATTTCAGTAATATTTGGTAGTCAAGTTTCATTAAGTGTTCACTACTGTAAGAAAGATGAAGTATACTTCACCACACTGCTGTGACAAAACAATGGACGGCAAAATGGCCTTATATCGCGAATGCTGTTTTTCGAATTGTACAAAATCATGGTGAATAAAGTAACTTTCGTAGGTTTTCGGTGGTAGATCGTCCCCTCCCTGGATGAAGTACAATGTTGGCTATCGCTGAAAACGTAAGAAACTTATTTAAACTTTTGTTACTATAGGAAACATCAACTTTTGGTTAAACTTTATACTTGAAATTCGTGCACTACGCATTGGAAAGTTTTAAGCAGCCTTTGTGTGTGAACCGAAGTGAGATGTTCATGGCACTCCCTCATGTACAGTATTTATCTTTTTCGACTGCTGTTTACGGAACGTTCATTTCTTAAAAAATCGTCGTCAAAACTGACCAACCTCCACAAGTTGACTCACATCGAAACTACTAAAAATCTTACTGTAGCTTAACCAAATTGGTGTGCGGCACTTAAAGAAACATTGTTGTTACGGCATAGAACGTTGTTTGTGTTCTTTCCAAATACAGTCTACAAACATTTTGTTTTGTCAGAGGTATGATCATAAATGGACAAATTACGAAGAATAGAAGATGGTAGCCTACTGACAATTCAGTACTTGAAAACAACAGAAATCCATCTAATAAAATCTTTATTTCTAATAAAATAAAAAGAATGTCACCCCTTGTGAGGTGGCATAACAGGGTATACGGACAGAGCTGAATCAATGTATTCCTCTCCAAGGGCGTATGCAAGGGAGGGGTTCGGGTTAAAACCCCCTTGAGCTTGATATTTTACAAAAACTTTATTACATACGCAAAGGAGATTAATTGTTTTCGCGTGCTTTTTGGTTCTTTATTTGTCGGCTTAATGCAAGTACCACGGAATGAATTTGCATGCAAATTTCGAGGAACATTGTAAACGGCCCAAAAAGTAATAAGTAGGTTTGGGTGGGAATCTGGGTTGTTGTCTGCGTCCAGAAACCATCTTACCACTTTTTGCAGACTTTTCATCCACTACGCATGTTTTAGATTATGTTCCGCGATAGTTCACTTTATCCGAAACAATTTTTATTTTGTCTGTTATGGCTGATAAGGGCAAGCGCTGACCGCATTGGCTACATTACCGATTTTTGTAGCATGATTGAACTGTTGCAAGAGTTCAAAAACACCAGTTGTTAACACAGAAGCATTCAGGTATGTGATAATGTCTCAGCAGGGAAAAAGGAATGCTAAAATTTGCTGGACGTCTATACATAACAAAAAATCGAAAGTATTCTTGCGTACTTTATGCGCATTCTCAATTCTTGTGCAGTTGAGCAAGGTTCGATCTTGCAAACCGGGGTGCGCCAGCCAGTCCAACCGCACACTTTCTGTGCTTGACTGCTTGTATTTGATGAGACATTAGCGCAGTCTGATTTTGCAGTTTTTCCTGAGGTAGTGATAAGTGTTTCACTCCCCTGTTTTTAGGCGCGGCCTGATATTTTTGCAGTTATGAGCTACTGTGTCGTAGCGTTGAGTTTACAACTTAGAGCACTGATAGTTTACATCCAGTGCAATTACACATAAAATAAGGGGAATGCGTGTCGTAGAAGACCATGCATATTATGTCAACAAACTTGGCGAAAACGTTGGTTTGGAAAAATGAATATGACTTCAAATTGTGACGTCATGAACAGCGCGCACCAAATACAAATGACCACCATAAGCCACTGAATGAACCCCCCCACGAAAATTTTCTTCGTACGCCACTGTCCCTCTCCGGAAAGAATGAAAAAAGCGTCATTTTTGCCCCTCGTTTTCGGTCTTGTGGATTTTGCCTTCAGAATGCTGAATTAGCGTCGTAAGATTGTGTGTCGCAGAAACGCTAAACGCTTTTTTTGCTTGTATGAGTGGCAGCACCTGGGTAATGCGATGTCTAGCTGCTATAATTGAAAATGTGTGTGCAACGGGTAGTACTAGGTAAATGTATCGAAAAGCTGGCAACAGTTGGAAAAACGGCAATTGGATAGTAAACTTCCGGCACTGGAAATTCTTTTAACAGAATATAAATCTCTATTGCTTATCAACGTAGCATTCGGCATGCTATCTCTGATTATTTTTATTGGAAATAAAGCAATGGCTCAACTTTGTTGACGTTTCAAACAATAAAGTTCATCCGTTCATTTTCGAACCGGCATTTCCTTTCGGCACAGTCGTGAGGGTAGCAAACCTGGGAGGTGTGGGGTCACCCGGTCTGGGAGCCTGCAGCCGCTACAGAGGTCTCGAAATACCTCACAGTTTTCATCAAACTCTGTAAGTGTCCTGCAGTCTCCATACCAAAGCGCGACCAAGCCAGGGTGGAGACATGGGCGTCGGAAGGATTTTTTCCAGAGGGGATAGCAATAGTGGATTTTTACGGTTGTTAGCCAAAAGCATTTTTCCATGGGGAGCCAACAGTGGTGAACTTTCACTTTACCAACTCAAAGCTAACAGAAAATTGTTTTTCTACTTAAAATTAATAGAAAAATATCAAATTTCAAAATTCAGGCTGGGCCAAGGACTCTGCTCCCCTTCTGACGCCCATAGGCGGAGATGTAATCACATTACCTAGTCTTTGGCCCGTACGTGGGTCTCTTTCCCGTGGATGTAGCTGCAAGGATTCGCCGCGTCAACCTTTCTTGGGGAATTCTGATCAAATGTCACAACCATCATGGCTGGGAACTCTCTATTCAGGGAACCAGCACGACATTCATTAATTTTCGAATTTCACAGCTGCGCGCTTTATCATGAAGTTTTACATTGTGAACTCTTCGTAAAAATCCTATTTCTGTCGCTTAAACGTAAGATAGGACTCTTTCAGATGTTAACCAAGACTCATGACCAAATGAGAATCAGAGCAAAAAAAAATTTAAAAAATGTAAGGTTGGAGATGTTTGAAAGCTCCCGTTTTCTGACCACAGAGTGATGAAGCTCACCCACAATTGCGTTGGCTTTACCGATGCTTGTGCTAATCTTAATGTTCTGCATTCTCTCAGTCGTAAATAATAATTTTTCGGGGTGGGCTACTGGAACTTCTCGACCTTCTGATCTGTATTGCCACTTTCTTGCAGCGAACACTGACTTGAGATTCTGGAGAGACATAATATCTTGTTTTTTTTT
>JGI24158J21664_10009836_pt1 | contig 12765 bp, 5 predicted proteins | sample Ectturendosymbi3_FD_21664 | JGI IMG/M metagenome (IMG submission 21664) | reverse complement strand
GCCCTTATGATGCAATAAACACCTTCCAGGGCAAAGTGCCAGCATAATTATTGTTTTCGAGTTGTTTGGTATGTTTGTCTCTACGCATACCCCAAGCGTTTTTTTGGGGGAGGGAAAGTTGTGCTTGCTTTCGAAATAATATACCTTTTTTTCAACATTCAAGTTATTTTCAATGGTCAAGTGATAATTAATAGCATTTTGTTTTGAATAGTTTGTGATTGATAGTTTGCCACTGATGGGCACCTATTTTTGTAAACAAAAAACGCTATTTTGGCTAGACAATCGTCATGTACAGGGGCGTAACGAGGTTAGATGGTGCCAGGGGAAACAAACAAGTTTGGCGACCCATGTTCAAACCTGAGATCTTTCGGAAGCAAATGTACTTTTTGAAAAAAGTGCTTGTGACATTGTTGTGACTTTTTGGCCCCCTGCAGCGAATCGGCTGCCGGGAAATTTTGCCCCCTTGCCCCCTCGTTACATCTCTGATGTTATGCAATAAAAATCGGAAAAATTTCCCAAAAGAAAAAAATTTTCAAGTCCGAACGTTATGAACTTCTATTTCATGAAGCATGAACATCTTCAATTTTCGAACACAGTAGGCCTACCGCATGGAACTTGCACCGACTGCCAACCAAGGTTACTGGCGGCATTTCAGGTTTTTTCGTGTAGTTTTTGTGTCACTTCTAATCCTTCCCACGCGTTTTTCGACCTGGACCTGTGTTTGGTTTGCTAATAATAAAAGTTTTCCGACATTCAACGAGTTACTTTTTTAGGGTTGGATAAGTTTGAGAATAATTTCTGAATTTTTTGAAGGCCGCGTCTACTCCGGAAACGTCCCAGTAAGCCTGGGAAATGGTGAGAATGTGATTAAGCCAAAATGTGTATGGTTATTAACCGTCTTTGTTAAAAAAAAGTTACCTGAGCAGTTGGGTCTTCACTGCTATGAAGTCAGTACACATCCGGATGAACTCGTCTTTCACTCCCCCCCCCTAAAAAGATCCTGGATCCGCCTACGAACATTATACACTGTAGACCCGATATAACGTGATCCGATATAACGCGGAATCGGATATAACGCGGTTTTAGTATTGACCCCGGTTTCGTATTTTATTACGTTACGTAATAAATATTTTATTGCGTTACGTGATAAAATACCTCGGTATAATGCGACTCACTTATAACGCGGTCTGATGCTGTGGATCCCGACATCCGCGTTATATCGTGTCTGCAGTGTACCATTTTCTGGCCTAACTCTCTCGATGTCGAGAAAATCATGTTGTTTGTTTCTCTCTAAGCACATACCATTCTAGGTAGAAGTCACCATCGCCTTTCTTTCAAGTGTGTGTGTGCGTATATGTTAATACGGCAAGTTTTCGCAACTTTTGCAACTTTTTTACAGCTTCCAGCAGCTTCCTAAATACTCAAATATATGTAGTTCAATGTTTTGAGCTGTTTCCAGGAATTTTATATTGCAACTTTTTGCAAATTTTTCGATTTTCTCGTGCAACATTTTACTGCAATTTTTATCAAGTATTGCGCAAAATGTAAAAGTGTAATTAAAAAGAAATACTACAAAACTATTTGTTAAGTTCTGTTCTCTTTGATTGCATGAAAAGAGCTATGTGACGGATTATCTGCGTCTCAATGTTATCCATGACGAAACAGTTGGTTTGCAAGCTAGAAGTTTTATGACTCCAGCCAAGTACGACAGTGCAGTGTTGCCATTTTAGCTGTTTTGCTGCTAGATCTAGCAGGTTTTTCTCGTCGTTAGCTGGAAATTTTTCAATCTAGCAGCTAGCTGATTTTCTAGCAGGATTTTTAAAACCGTTTTGCAGGTTTAGCAGGAAACAAACTTCTGGCAAAATATTTGTTCCAACAGTTTTTAGAGATGTAAACTTTTGCACTTTCTTCATGAAAAAATTCTTTGTCTTCTTTCTGACGCTTTGTTGGGCAACACAAAGGCCACCACGCACAACTAGCTCGTTTAGGTGCATAAACATACCATTGCTATTGCCATTGGAGTTTCTGTTATGATGCAGCTTCAAGAAGAATATTGCATCATAATAACAAGCAACTGGATGGCTTGGTGAAGCCTAAATGATTGCTTCTGTGCTTAGTGAGTGCATCGGGTTTAAAAGACTACATTGGCAGAATATATTTTTACCCCACAACACATATGATTTTTCCAGGCGGTTCAGTTACGCCAGACAGTCGTAGGCCTTATGCCTGGTCCATTGATAGTGAGTGCAAGACCAAAAATTGATAAATAGCTTTAGAAGCCTATTTTGAACACCTCAAAAATAACAGTTTTTTAGCAGAATTTCACTATTTTTAGCAGATTTTAGCTAAAATTTTGTGACATGGCTTTTAGCAGGACCTAGCAGTTTTTCTTGACACGATTTAGCAGGTTTAGGTGACAACCATCTGGCAACACTGCGACAGTGCCCGAACTCAATTAGAGGTGGAAGTGCGGAAAATCTTGGCTTTTGGCCAAGTGCGCGCTAACGAAAATAAGTTGTGTCAAGTCTTTCGCACTCAAATGTGCGCATAAACGCAACTTCCTGCGCATAAATGCAACTTTTGTTGAAAATAAATGCAACTTTCTCACTTTTTCACTGCAACAAAAACTTGCCCTAGTTATCATTCATTTTGTTTCCTCATTTTGTGTGTCACTTGCGCGTTGACTTTTCAATGATTGTTTCAAGCACTGGCCTAATGAACAAAAAAATGAACTTCATCTGATTTGATTTCTATGCATTAGACAAGAGTTACGTTTTTTGAGAAGAGCGCAACGAAATCCACTTTTATGTATCAACAATTGCAGTTGTGCCTTGCGGGCTGCACATGCGCAGGATTTGCTAGATGTTTTTCCAAGCTTACAGTACATGCCCTACTATAACGATTATCCATGAAAATCCCTTGCCTGGTAGTAAGACTGCGAAACTGGCAGTAACTGTGGCAATGCAAGCAAAAAGATCACTCTGGTAATAATAGCCTGCATGCCAAGTGCGCACTTTCTAATAAATGACAAATATCACACTTCTACAACAAATGTCAACTAACATTCTTTATTTAATACAAGGCAGTTGAACCATACTGAGGGGTTTTGCAAAAGTAGCACATCAATTAAACCAGTGCTTCTCGGTCTTCTACAACTTGCAGCTCACTTTTACTGACAATCATTTGGAGGCCAACAATATGGTAATAAAAAATTGTTAAAACTATGACAGCAACCTAAGTACAACTGGAAGTAAGGAAAAGCCAAGAGTTCATTATGCTTATGCTGTCTTTGGAAAACTCTGTGGTTTGATCCTAAGACCTACATAAAAACTGAAGTGACCACTATAACCCTGAGAGAAGAATTTTCCTTCGTGCGGCTCGGCTTCAATGTCTATCAAAAATGGTAGATTGAAGGTACTTGGTTTGTACTGGGTCTTTTGACAGGTCAAAAGCTGGTCACCAGATGCAATCATGTTCCATTTTGTCTGACCAAACTCTCAAAAATAATAGCCTGCGTTAGAAATTGTAATAGCTAGATGTGACTATTTTACATGATATAACTTTTTCATCATCTTACATCCACAAATAAAAGAGTACTGCTTTCCTGTAAAAGTGATATGAAAATGTGAAGCTATATTTTGGTCAAGGCTTGGTTTCTTGCTAGGCTTGTACGTCCAGACCATGACACTTTAGGCTACGAAACGTTTATTTGTTTATTCATGATATCAAGCTCATGAAAATGTGTCTTACGAGTACCAAAAACAAATGCACGTTTATTTATACAAAACAACGGCACGTTTATTTATACAAAACAACGGCACATTTATACATTTATGCAATATTTCTGAAAGTGTATCACAAACCAGCAATATTATATGCAAGGTTAATAATATGAAGCTGTAGACACCAGTCCAATTGCGAATAAATTAGCAAATAGAACAATCAGCGCAGATTGCCAGGAGAAAATAAATCTCAGAGACTGACACAATAAATGCGAAATAAACTTTGGATAGAAATTATTATTGAAACAATAGCACTTCCACAGAAACTTTGGGAAAAATTAAAAGCAATCAAAACGTGCAAAACATCTTTTAAAAAATGAATGTTTCTGTTCAGTTGTGAATTTTTTATTACCAAACTATGATTTTTCGTGAAAGCAAGTAAAGGAAAGATGTGAATTGCTCAATATGAACGAAACTTCATTTCTGCAAAAAAATAATAATGAAGGAATAAGTTTGGTTGTGTATCATGAATACCATTTGAAACAAAGCTTGCGAAAATTTGCGTTCGTAATGAGAGCTTGCTTTTGTTTAAGTAACCAGTAACAAGCTCTACAAGTTGAGACCTGCTAAAGTGAAGAAAAGACCGAAAATCAAAGCATGTGCGAAACACTGATGGTAGGATCTAGTACTTGAACATAGATGGTTGGAGCAAATCGGAAAACGTGAAGTACATTTCGAGCAAGGAGTTCCTTGAACGTAAGGTTTGACGTCGAAGTAGTTTCCCGCGGGTCCGTAATGGCAAACAACGAACTGTCCCTCTGGCCATATTGAGCCCGTGTAAGCGTTGGGGTTGTTACACGTTGTGACACCACAACCAACAGCGTACGTATTTGCCCAAACGAGCTGAGTGTAATGGGAACAGTCTTGTCGACAAAAATTGTCCTGGAGAGAGTAATATCTAACCTCGTCCTCCCAGGACTTCATCGCCACCTTTAAAACTTCAGAGACAGTTCTCACGTTGCCATCGATATAAATACTTTCACCGACCTCAGAAAAGTTTGCCGTCGACAGTCCTTGGCTGTGATTGAACAAGCACAACCTGGAATGGGTTTCGGCNGTCTTGCCAAGCTCGTCGTACCAAACCATTCTCAACATGTCGCTTGCAGGTGGAGTGACCGAGCTCCTGAACCGGTTGTGTTCGTCGACCACAAGTTGTTTGTGAAAATCCGTGAGCACCACAGCGACTCTTACAGATGCTCGTTTAACTCTCATGCTGGATGGATCTGGAGAGGGTCGTTCGTTCTTTATCGACAGAACATTTGTAGTAAAATAACAGAAAATTACCCCCACAGAAAAGAAACACTTGCAAGTTGTAAAAATCTTCTCACAAGCCATTACGTATAAAACGTCCTTTCTTACTGCCTGCAGTTGCAAATGTTCGTTGCAGTCAGGTGAAAACTGAATATTCTTTTCGAGGTGACGCTATCACTGCCTATATCTATGTGGTTAGGACGAGAAATCAAAGGTGTTGTTTTTCTACCTACGTTCGATTCGGAAGACGGTAAACAGAAGATTGTTCTTTGATGAATTATCCGGTATCCGGTATGACAGCCCTGCAATCAGCTTCGCTTGTGTGACGGCGCATCGCGTCACACCAGGGGCGTAAAGAGGAGGGGGGCAAGGGGAACACAATTCACAATTCCTCGGGGGCCGACTCACTGTGGGGGCGCCGAATCACTGCGGGGGCGCCGAAAAGTCCCAACAATGTCACAAGTACTTTCTTCGATACCGTGCATTTGCTTCCGAAAGACCTCAAGTTCGAACATGCGCTAAACTTGCTTTTTGCCCCGGACGCCATCTAACCTAGTTACGCCCCTGCGTCACGTGCCTAAAGCGCGCAGTCAGGAAGTACTTCAAAAGTTAGCTACAAGCAACGTCAGAGTTAACCTAGTTGAGTGGGAAGCTCTTATTGTTTCAACTGCCGAAACCTCCCGAGCCTTGCATTTGGTTTCGCGTCTCCAAAAAGTGACCGTTACACTTGATACAAGTCATGTTTCTGCTGTAAGAAGATAAATAGTTGATCCATTTTGTAATAACAATCACACAATCAGCACAGGCTGTGCGAAAATTAAGCAACCCTAACGTACATTCAAAAGACAAAGTTTCATTACGCTCACTCAGCGGTGCAAGAGTTGGGGGTGCAGGGGGTGAAAGCGCACCCCCAAATGTTTTGATCTGTTAAAAATTTGGGCAAAATCTCAAAACATTTGAATTTTTTAACAATATCAATGAAATCATACTTCCTTGTTATTGAATGCAAAAATAAAAGTTTATTGTGTCATAGAAAACACATTAAATATATAAAATCAACAAACTGCTTCTAGTAACTTTGCATTTTAGTTTGTGAGAGTTGATAGTAACTGATTCGAAAGTTTGGCAAAAGAAGGCATTTCATTTATGTGATTTATTACTGTAATTGTACACTGAGTTAATCGAGTACATTGCAGAGCACCTACTTCACATTAGTAGAGTCCATGCCAGACATGTACAGGAAAGCTTTTGTTCTTAATTTCAACTACAGTGTTTGGATGACCATATTTTGCCATACAGTTTGTTGCATGTTACATATATGTGTAGTTGAACAGATGATGTTGTGAGACTCATGGCACAGTCATAAAATTTACATACTGTAATATAATACATGCCGTATATATCGCATACATGTGTTCAGAGAAGTAAGCATCTTTTGGCCTACCTCAGCTAAGTTTGAGGTTTCTTGATGACAGCAACAGCTGGAATGTGAATGGAAAGCCTCAAAACTCTGAGGCAGATACTCAAGAATGCTGACCCAGCTGGTTTCTGACAATGTTCTTGCACAGCTTAATTTACTGTTTTGCAGTTGGGTTATTAAGAACGAAATTTCAAGTACCAAATTTTCTATTTTCAAGTCTATGGTAACATGATAGTTGAAAATATAATGTACCAACAGCTACAGAAAATTGTTGGAATAAAGTATGTTGCATAAAAGTTTTGTGGCAAATTTAGGGAAATTGGGGCAAAATATTCTTTGCACCCCGAAAAAATGGCCGGTTTCTACACCTGTGCACACACTTTCATTCAATGATTACCGAAAAGTAATTATTCAGGGATTATCGAATTGCAAAAGAGCAGGTGATACACAAAACGTGAATTAGAAACAATGCGCACATAAGTTAAAGTAGTTGGAAACTATTTTATAATTTACAGCCTGCCTCACGTGAGAGTCAATACTCACCAATTAGTAACAATTTTACTTGGAAAGAAAAAAGTGCATAGTGATAAAGGTTTAGTTTTGGTACACGGGAAGTAGAAGTGCTGAATAGCCTGACAATGAAAATAAGGGCCAAAACAATAGATGTGACTGACATTTTTGTAGACGTTTCGGTAACTGCTGCTACCAACATCAGTTCGTTTGCAATTGAACTGCAGTGATCTTGCTGCACGTTCTTGTGGTCAGTCGGGAGAAAAGCACTGTAAAAAAGTGAAAAACGGCCTCTCGTATTTCAAAACAGCCGTTTGAAAGCCGAGTACTCACATTACAGTGGCGGTTGGCAGGGCCGGCCCTAGTAGATGCGGGGCCCGATGCAAGATATAGGCGCGGGGCCCCTCTGAGCAGTCGCGTTATGACGTCATCATGGCTCAGTCAACCGTGCTACGACCTTTTTGATGAATATTTTTACCGAAATGGCCTGTATGAATATGAAAAAAGACGGAAAAAGCATGCTGCTGTGGTGGAAGTTAGACAGTGCAATAAGCCGAAAGTTGTAAAAGAAGCTCTGCAATGGAGGTACGAGCGCAAGTGCAAAGTTACGTCATTCAAAGCAAACTGACAACCGAATTGAAATTATAATGCAATTACTTCACTCTTGTTGAAAGGCACTTTCGTTCGAAGAACGACTGGCTTGGAGAAAATTGCTAACATGAACTGATTGCCTTTCTCGCATGCGTTATAACTACAAGCGCAGGCGCATTCTTGTTTAAAGGTGACGTCTAGGCGCACGATCAACTACCCGCTTCATGACGCAATACACGAAAAAAACAGACTTCACAAGTGAACAACCCAAGCATTTTCCCAAAGTTCCCCCAAAGCCCAGTTTTTTAGTTTTTCTTTATGTATGGACTTTGACGCCAATTCAAACTGTTCTTAATGAACTGCAAGTTTAATGTACAAAGATTTTACAACTGCCACGTCACAGATGCAGAAACAACTTATCAAACGCAGTTTATAATGCGCATGTTTGATTGATAAAATAGAAGATATAGCCGCCCAATATAATGATAAACAGGAACTAGTGTGCTGGATGATTTTCACAATTTTTGCCTTGCGTAGTTAAGCTACAGTGCAGATTTAAGTGTCCTTTACGTTCATGCATCTAGACTTTGAAGTAGTGGTTTTTCTACCTATTTACGCTCGCAAACAGGCAAAACACAATGAAATTTTGGTGGAGTGGCAAATGATAAAATTACTTGCACGACCGACAAATATTCCGAAACAATTTTGTGAACAAAGGAGGAAAATTTAAGTGCGTATACACTTCACAAAGTTTTGCGCTGTTTTTGCATAAGATTTTTAGCTAACGTGTAGCTGCGTATTAACGAGTGAAAAAAACTTTAATAATTTATTCATTTGAAGATTTCTTGCCGGCCGAAAAAAGCATTGCGAACCTAGAGACAACTAAAAGTAATGGTACCGTACGAAACAGTTTGTCCGCGTACCGAACGTAGCGACCATTTGCCTTAGATTAGAGAAACAACCTGTGAGATTTAATGCTTGCAAAGTCTCTGATGATCTAATCGTAATCGAGCTGAGATGCGACTTTGTTTTCAATCGAATTTATCTTCCTCTTTTCATTGCCACTGCGGTTGGTTCAACCTACGCTCTCTTTTCGACATTTTTTGCAATGTGGATCGTCTATAGTTTGTCTAGACTCTAAACAATATTTAATTATTTCAACAAAGTCGTTAGACAGCAAAAATATTAAAAAGTTTTTCAATTTTGCAGGTTTTTGCATCAGTTTTGATCCGCGTTTGAAGGCATTGAATATCATTTGCGATTAGATGGGATTCCAAGCTTTTTTTCGTAACTTCCTACTATTATTATATTATAAAAGAGTTTTGGGCTGTCACAAATGAAAAATTTTGAGGGCACGGTAAATATCAAGTCCATAATCAAATCGCGTCACACTATACATTTTTCTCAAAGCGAAGGACCCAGCTTCCAAAATTTTCAGAATAACAGCCAACAATAGTTTTGGCACAGCTTTGCTGCTCAACAGTTATTGACTGACTGACCAGACAAGCTGATACTCTAGTGTCTAGTACAAACCAAGCCAAAAAATCCAAAATAGAACACTTATTGCTGTTGGTTGAATGGCCAAGTGCTGGAATCTTCGGGCTGAAATAGGAGACGTCTACGGTTTCAGCCTTTCACCTTTTGTCAGTTGTTTCAATGTCGTCGAGCTAATTTTATTTTGTCAAAATATTAAAATATGTAATCTATGTTAAAATCTGCCATGAAGCAAAACTTCAGGCCTTGGTCAAAATGCAGATGATGCGCAACAACCAACAACTTCAGAATAGGATCTTTCGAGAACTGAACAACGTTACCTTAGCAGAACTGCCATCAAAGTTTTAAATACGACAAGCACTCGTCTCGACATGCTGTGAGTTGAATCACTACACACATTGGCCGCAGGCCTACTGCAGTCTTAACTGGCACTACTAACAACCAAATCCCAATCATAAAGAGTGGGACATGGTGGAACACAGATACAACGCCCTGTCATGAGAATTGAGCTCGGTTGATAAGGTTGGATTAGGAGGAAATTGATTGTTCCTTTAAACAAGAGCATTGTTTGCTAAAAATGAGGCTCATGAGCTGTTTCTACTGAAACCTCGAGCGCAAAAAGTATCTAAAGTATCTAGCAAAAATGAACAACTTGCCCAAACACCATGGCGTGGGACCCCCAGAGGCGCGGGGCCCAATGCAGCTGCATCGGTTGCATCGGCTTAAGTCCGGCCCTGGCGGTTGGGTCCCCTTTGAAATCAGAGTACTCACACGTTGCATTTATTGTTGGGGCCCATTTGTAGGCAGGGTACCTGCACATTACAGTGGCTATTGGGGGCCCTTTGAAAGCAGAGTACTGACACATTACAGTTGCTACTGTGGGCCCCTTTGAAACCAGAGCACTTACACATTGCAGTTGCTGTTGGGGGGCCCTTAAAAGCAGAGTACTTATGCATTACAATGGCTGTTGGGGTCCCTTTGACACCAGAGTATCTACACATTGCAATTGCTTTTGGGAGGCCCTTTGAAAGAAGAGTACTTACATATTAGAGTTGCTGTTCGGGGCCTCTTTGAAAGCAGAATACTTATTTATGATCTGCTTCAGAATATATTATATAAGTGGATAACATATTTTTTACGCGTGAAATACCTCAAGGGGAGGGGGGGCGAGGCAAGTGCCTTGCTCGCCTCGATTTAATATTTGATAACGATTTCATATTATGAGATCTATGAGATCAGTGCAAATTGTTGTCATATGCACAAAAGTATTATGAAAATTATAGGCATTAGGAAGGTCATTCACGTAAATCAGAAATAATATAGAGCCCATCGCCGAACCATGACGTAAACCACACTCAATTTTTTAAAATTTGGTTGATAATTTTTTCTTTTAGTGCAGTGTTGACCATTCGTTAGACAAAATGTGAGAAGAGAGTTTTGCATACCTATAGTACCATAGTACGTCAATTTTCTCAGCAATATTTCTTGGTCAACAATATCAAAAGCTTTACTCAGAGCGAGTAAAAGATCGCACGCGCTCTTACCACTAGCTATATTTTGCAAAAAACGTTCATAAATGGCAGATGCAGCTACCTTTGTTGGCGAATTATTTCGAAACCCGTATCAAAAGTTTGTAGGAAGTTTGTCTTAAGAAAATTATTTAGCCAACCAAAAATAATTTTTTCAAAAATTTTTGATACTGTGGATAAATAGATATTGCTCTATGACGACTGGGTATTGAAGGTTTTGCGCATTCAGGCCATTATCCTGGCTTACGCAGCAGTGGAAAACGACGTTAATCGTCCTTCCCTTAGCTTATCTTTCTAAGTAGTTTAATTATTGTCTGCAATGCTTCCTATGCAAAAACTTTGCTCAATATTAGAAGATGGGTGTTGTCACGATATATTTAATACAAAACGCCCTCCTAGTCAATTTGAAACATTAATAATTGAATATAACTCAAATGCACAGCGAATGTAGCAACAGAATCACAAGCAACGTAAAAACATCACGCCATCGCAAAAACACAAGACCTGTTTAAAGTAATAAAAGAAATAAAAAATTATCCATGCCAGAAACTAAGGGGATAAACTCAGAAATACATTACTTAAAATAAAAAAAGAGCTGCCTCTAAATTTCCGATGGACGGCAAATTAAAGGCGTGGAAAATCTAACAGAGGAAGGACATTTTGGAACTGGTACAAATTGCGAAATTTTTTAACAATGAGGATATTCGCCTCGCTCCAAAACATTGCAAGGATTGGGACGAAAGTGCCTTTGGCGAACATCAAGAGTTTAGATGAGATGCCACCAATTCCACAAGATCAAGTGTTTGTAAAATTGGTTATACAAGCAACGACGTCTTCTATACAAGTGCCATCAACAACAAAAGATTTGGAGGTTGATTTCACGAAAGTAGTGAAAGCTTTATTGGCAGGATGAATCCTATTCACCGCATATGTTGCAACAAAAGAAAAACGCTCATTGCGAGTATTATTTGTAATTACCGCACCGCCCGTGTCTGTGCCATGACCTAATTTCAAATTAATATTATCAGAAAACTGTTTTTGTTGCGTTGAGTACAACTCATTAATTGTTTTCCGTGTCTTCTTTGAGTCATTTATGTTTATTTAAAATAGCACAAAGTAGTCTATTATAGCTTGGATTTTTTCGTAATCGTGTGCTTTTATCCGTATATCTTTTGCACTGTGCAATCAAATTGCCTTAGCTGCATTTGCAACATTCCCTGAACATTTTGCTTTTACTCTTTGTGGAAGTAAATATTCTTGTTATCCACGGCTTTACTTGAAGTTGTTTTTCTTGTCACGATAGTTTTTTTAATGGAACATGTTTATTTATCATTCCTTGTAAAATACAGTAAGCAAACTTTAGCCTTGCGGCAAGTTTCTGAGCAATCTGCCTGCTTTCTGCTTTCATTCTTCTGCGATAATTAAAACTTGCAAGTGTATCTATTTTTCATAGTTAAAAGCCACAAAGATGGCGGAAAGTAAATCAGTCACAGTTTATTGACGAAGAAACTAGTTTCGCGTTTTCCAACGCATCATCAGTCCTGTAAATGTAAGACAAATCTCACAGGCGATATGTTGTCACTTGAAAACAAGTAAAGAAAAACACACGAACTGTGGCTAGTTACAACAACATTACTAAAATTTTTTCCAAGCTAAAAGGCTGACCTTGCCAGAGCCTCATAAACCAGTCACTGCTAAGAGAATCTGCGTTTGGCAGCGGTCTAACAAAGACACTTCCTCTGGAGATAACACACGTGCGCGATGACGAATGCCAGAGAGAAGCCACACGATAACAGAGCGTAACAGTTGACGAAAAATCAAGAAAGGCCGAGCCTTTCAACCAGGGCTGTGGAGTCGGAGTCGAGGAGTCGAGGAGTCGAGGAGTCGGAGTCGGAAGGATTTTTAACCTGAGGAGTCGGAGTGGTAGAAAATTTTAACGACTCCGACTCCGACTCCGGGCAGACATTTTGCTCACCAATTGTGACTGTTTGTGCCACAAACGTGCGTAAGCGTCACACCTGGCAATTTAAGCGGCTTGACGCTTCAACAAGATATGGCTATTCAGACAGGCGGCAGCGCACTGACTTGCATACTCTCACTCAGGGGCCGTTCCAGATCAGCAGCGTCCCTTGGGCTCATCACGCAACCTACACTTTGTGAATGCAACCGTTCGGGGCTTGTATCACTG
>JGI24158J21664_10009835_pt1 | contig 12767 bp, 10 predicted proteins | sample Ectturendosymbi3_FD_21664 | JGI IMG/M metagenome (IMG submission 21664) | reverse complement strand
CCGAGCAGGTTGCGACCGAACACGATTTGAAACAATATCAAGCTTTCAACAAGTCTTAAGAACCCTATACGAACAATTTCCAGCATTCCATTGTCGATCTACTGCAGCAGAATGAAGGCTCTTCTGCCTGCGCGGGGGACGAAATCACTCCATTGCCGCTAACTGTGCGCACACAATCACTCAGTCTCTGGGCAATTGAAGTCAGTAGACTCTCGATTCGAGAGCATCAGATCTTCACATGATTAGTTTCGAACACTTGGTGGATACTTGCGAGGCTGGCAAACCGTAAACAGCTGAATGAGAAGTATTTCCATCATGTATTTCTATCCTGCCCGTCGAGTGCAAAAATGCAGCACGCCTGAAACGCCCCGATTCGTTTGAAATACTTGCCCATGCGCAGCCTGAACAAAAGATATAAAAATTTCCTCAGGACCTAATGTTTATCGATAAGAAAGTGAGTTTTACCTGAGAAGCTTCGTTAACTTTTCAGCAAGCACCTTTATTTCAGGCGTATGCTTCCTCCGATTATCTACTGACCTTATCCGATCAATGGCATGGGACTTTCCATGCAAGATCGGACGATTGACATAAGAGTGTGGTGGAAGTTATTGAAGCACTTGAGCAGGAACGGTTGTTATTCTACTTTCCGCCAGCGACATGCCCTGTTATAATGCTTACAAATAGATTAGTCAAGTTTCCCGAACGAAACAAGGAAGAGAGAAGCCAACAGCAGAGATCGTTGCCCGTTCAAATCTAAACAACACGCTAAATATGTCTGATACCATTGATTTTACCTGGGGCATTGCTCCACTGTAACACAACACAGAGGAGGGCTTTTGAAGCTGCGTAATAACATTTGAAACCACGCGAAAAGGAGCCCCTCCAACCTGCAGTTGCACGAAAACCTTCCAGCGGTGTTGGAACCTCGAAACGCAAACGTCTCCGCTCCGTTGACAGTTCGATCGTGAGAGCGTGTCTCGTTAACAATCAGACTTCAAGCAGCTTGAGCATCACCCCCTGACGCAAACTGAGTAACGATATAATCTTGAGACATACAAGTTGACGCAAGGTCTGGCGTTCCTGGAAGCACTAAGCTTGAACGTGAAACTCATTATTGCCGCATCGATTCTCGTGAATTTTTTCGCAGCAGAAAGACCGCGATGCCATCAGAACAGTTTGACTTTGCGAGCTCGTTTTACAGAACTTTCATCGATCATTTAAAAAGTCGTCACTTCTTTTCGGTGCTAACTTTGGCACGTTTGTGTGGGATTGCTTCCGACATGGTAACTGCTGCGCGCTTGTTCTACACCACTCGTTTCGTGTAAGGACTCAGACTACAAAGGGCGCAATCAGCCCTAAAAAGCTCTACACGTTTCTGAAATAGCTGATAGAGGAACGGAATGTCATCTTGATATATTCAAGTGGGGTATAAACTGCGCCGTACTTTTTCGGTAAAAAGATTGCGTTCAATTCGTCAAAATATCTGACTTCGATGACTCACAACTTAAACGGGCTTGAACGGAAGTAGACTTGTGGTTTGGGATAGAAAAATTTACAACACAAAACTTGATCCTAATGCATCACCATTTGTTGTCCCAGCCTATAATGCAGATGGTACATCAAGACAGCAGTATAAAGATACGGACGGCCGGGTCTCCTGTTACGATTTAATTAGATTGCACGCCCAGTACCGTTAAATGGATTACACGTCACGAACGTTGAAAGCAATCTTTGATGATTCGCCTGTCCACATCAGTCAGGAGAAAGGCCCTAAGGGTGGCATCGTCGTAACAGCGCGACAACCCCGTTGCTGCAAAGCGACACCAACTCTGTAAGTCAATAATTGCAAGAATAGATTCGACAGAAGAGCCACTACGGTGTCTAACGACCTTTGCAATAAAAAGGTCCACAGATCTTTTTCATCTTCTAAGGAAATAGCTTTGAACAACTGCCAGCAAATTCATAAATCGCATCCGTAAAGATTATTCTGCATTTTCAAAAATAATTGATTGTACACGCAGGGTTTCTTTAAGGCGTTCTAGGGACCCGAATTTCAAATCGGGTCCCAAGAATCAGAGAAAATCGGGCTCCTACAGAACTATACCGGGCACCTGACATGTGCCTTAAAAAAAACCTGGTACACGGGATCATAAGCGGAACCGTCCTTTGTGACGTTATGGTTGCTGATTGGTTTTCTGCTTCATAACGTCCATTGTCACTCACGTTTCTCACCTATGTGCGTGAATCACTGCTTCATCTGTATATTTCTCAACGCTTCATACATTGCTTGCCCTCAATCATCTTTTATGTGAATGACCATTGCCTTTGTGATCTGATTTGGTATGGGTTTGTTCTGTGCTTCCATTTTGTGAGTTGCGCTTTTTTCATATTTCGTTTATTTTTATTTTTTGGCCTGTTGTAATGGTACCACATTTTGTTCTGACTATGCTTTTTTACCCTGTTTTCTATATCCTGTCCATATAATACTCTGTTTTTGAACCGTCTGCGTTTGTGTTTCTTATGCTGCATGAATATTAAAATTAGAACTATTTCATCCAACAATTGTTGTAATGACTGATGCTTTTAACTGGGAAAGAATTATCGGAGAGCAGAAAAACTATGGTTTTAGTTCAATTCGAGATTCTACAAAGCCACCACAGCATCGACATTCGGTTAAAAATTGCATCTCCTGCTCCGCACACACATCGTCGTTGAAACGTCACAATGCATATGTAAATGACTCTGACGCAAGCACTGCGGTAAAGACCAGTTTGGCAAAGATTACCGTACAGCCTATTTTTACCAACTTTTGCACAACGTAGCGGTTTCAGTAGATTCTCTACAATTCGCGGTACAATTTGTGTGCTTAGCTCCACCCTTTTCATTGTCAGCCTCTGCGCATTTCTCGCTTTTAACACATATTAGGTGGATGCCGACATACAGTGCGAATCCAAAAAGCACTAATTTACGCAGCGCTTTGATTTGATTCTTTCGAACAACCTCACGATAACCTTTTTGGTGCAATGCCACGCTACTATAAAGGTATGTCAAATGCTTTTATTCTCATTTACCAACTTCTGCAAGGTCCTTTTCGCAATACGAAATGCGGAACAGTGCATTCAGGCCCTGACTGGCCTACTGACATCACAGGCCTAACCCGCCCACCCCCACACTTCATGCGAAAAAGCGTGATGGGCACTTATACCGTGGTCTAGCGTTCGCAGGCGGGATAATAAAGCAGCAACAACTCATCTGTGCTCGTCCTCGCTTTGTAAAAACCGGCAGCACCCAACAGCGGCAACTGCTGCTTTAACTCGACTTGGCAGACGTGCTCATCTGATCCCTACACACCGGCACTGAAAGGGTGCGTTGAGAATAGCCAGCTTTCACCAACGCTGAACCGTATACAACCTCTTGGCGACGGTTCGTGTCGTTTTTAGTGCTCGCGCTTATCTAGCATCGACCGCGTCGCGCAACAGACTCGCTCGCATCGCTGGCAAATCACTCACATGACGGCGAGGACGACATTTTTCGTGACGTCACAGCGGCAATCGGAGACCGGAGAGGGCGGGCGCAATCTCGGGACACAAATATTTATGGATTTTTTCGGCTCTTGTCACGGGACAAGGTTTTTTAGGTTGAAAAGAGAAAGATCGGAGGGAAAACCTCCTCCAACCACTGCCGACAGCGTCAGCCAGCGAGCCGGCACTGCAGCCTGAAGAAACTGCTGCTTTTCAGCGGTTGAAAAACTCCGAGAATATCCTGAAAAGCGTCACAAACAAGTCGGAGGAGCAGGTTGGAGTTTCGCGACTACTGTTAAAGCGAATACAGTTGCAAGGACTTCAAACCGCCGCTTCCCCGGGTGTCGGGATGCAGCCAACAGTAGTGACTCTTGTCAAGTTTCGTTGCTTTGTTCTTTGTTCATTTTCCCTGCCCTGCATACGAATTCGACAAACGAGCCCTGCACGCAGGTTTTTCAGGTGTTCGATGCGAAGAAAAAAGCAATGAAACGAGGAAAACGGAACTTCGCGCTTCCACCAAACATGCGCCAATTCAGGTTGTTATTCGAATCCGGCCTTCGTAGATGTCGTTTCGGCAACAGACGATCCACTTCACATATTAGGCGGAACTGAAGCAAAGCGAGGGACTGGCGGAGACGAGTGGTGGGTTTTGAAGCTGTGTTGACAGGACAAAAAAACGAAAGAAACGGAGCAGTGCTCCGAAAATTCAAGCCATATAAGGTATGAGTCTGTTTGTTTAGCAATATTCTTCTGATAACGTGGTACTTATCCACAAAAAAAATTTCGGTGTGCTCAGTGAAAAATCTTAAAACAGTGTTTTTCGGCGTTTTTGCTGCAGCGGAACCTTCTGCAAATGTTTGCGTTGCTCATGGAACCTATGCAATGATCGAAGTTTCTGTTCTACTTTTTGTAACAAATGAGATGGGTAGAAATGTCGCATCGATGTTTTATTTCTATGTTTCGACGGAGCCCTTCTAGACCAGGGGTTCCCAACCTGGGGCACATGTACCTCTAGGGGTACATTTGCCTATCTGAAGAGGTACACTTAAGGTTAGTACTAGATGGGAAAAATATATTTATGTATTATTTATTTCCAAATACTTATATGTATATCAGTGAACGTTATTTTCAAAAATCATTACTAAGTATATCTATCGTTAGTCATGATAAATTATTTGGGAAAAAGTCGATCTATGCCATAGAAAGATATTTTAGGGGTAAATGCTCATCTGTACAAATGTTGAAGGGGTACATGGTCACAAAAAGGTCGGGAACCCTGTTCTAGATACACGATGCAGGTGTCAATTAAATGTCAAACCATTTAATTAGTTTGTAAACTTCATTAGTGCAATTCGTGACATTGTCCCTTCTAATACAGCTGAACAAACTCTTGAGGCAACCGCTAAAGCCTGGCTGCTCTAACGTTGTTACCAACTTCTGCGGTCGTCTTGTGTCACCTTCCGAAAACTTGCATTTGAAAACTTCCGAAAACGAGAATGAAAGTAAGAAGTTAATTCTCACAGAACGAAAGTAAGAACTTCCGAGAATGAAAGTAAGAAGTTAATTCTTATGCTTCATGTTCACAACGTGACCTATTGTCCTTGGCTGACATACTTCTCACAAGATGATGGACAATAGCAAATCGGAATTGCATTGGATTTGCTACAGATTTGGAGCCCATCTGATGCAATCACTTAAGAACCAAACAAAATATCCGGTCATCTCGCAACGCTTAGCCACAAGTCATTCATGGTTGACCAGTAAAATTGTACCACACGTAAAATGCAAAAACACACATTTGGAAGTCGACGAAAGCAAGTCAAAACCCTATTCTGATAAAAAAAAGGTGTGGAATGCGAAGAAAATTGACTTTCACGCTTACAAAACGATTTTCCCAAGTCTTACCAAATGCAGCCATCGCTTCGTCGACGTTCGCAACAGAAGAAAATTCTGGACGCTTCGAACGCCAAGTTATGCGAAGTCAAGAACGTCTGTAATTAGCATCAAACAATTACAAGGCCATCAAAGCACATGGAAAGGCGTGGGTGATGATCATCGCAAAGTCGAGACGTGAAGCTGAAAGAAGTGCATCAGGTTTCGCGCGACAGTTTGTGGAACCCGGATTTGTTTAATCTCGTCCGCCAAGCTTCTCGCGAGAAGCACAACTTGGAGTGCTCTAAGTTGGCCTGAAAGCGGCCCAAACTCTAACAAGTGTCAGCTACAACCACATCTGTAGTGGAGCTAAATCTAAACAAAAACAGCAGGAAAAGCTCCCACGGAAGACTCGCCAACAGTTCCAGCAGACGTGCCTGTTTTACGTAACAACCGCTGGTCAGATCACAGACCATGCCAAGCGTAACGACAACAAAACAGCTAACGGTGGGGTCACAACGGGTGGGCCCTGTCGCTGTGATCTGTTTAGACATGGGCATTGTGGAAGGACCGTCTTTGTTGGAACTATTTTCTTTTTTCGGGTTCGTGCACAACGATTCTTGTAACCAAACACCACGGAGGCGGCCCAATTTTCCCAACTTGTGTGAAAATAACGACGGGCCGGATTTTCGTATGGACGGTGCAATATCCCGTAATTTTAGTTGGCGAGCTTGCAGATCGTTTCTCAGTATGAAGAGATATTCAGCCTAACTCGATTACAGCATGGATTGAGATGATTTTTACCGTTCTTTGAGCTCCGGTTCCCAAGAGACGTCCAAAACCCTGTACGGTTTCGCCCGGACAGCTTCAAACGCATATTTGTCAAGATACACTTGACATGAAAAACGTAGCGGCGGAGGGAGCTTGATGATTAACCGTGATAAGCGACTGCCGCGCTCACAAGCCTGGCTGATGCGTGCAACAAGAGCCATGCGACGGATCAAACGAGAAATGAAGGCCAGATAACAAAACGTCCAAGTTGCCGTTTCTACGCTCGAAGAGAAATGGCGTATGGAGAGGCGAAAGTACGCGCATAAGTGTGTGAACCTTACGGGTGCTGGCAAAACATGCGAGTTTTTGTAACCTTTTCGAAAACGTTGATACTAAAAAAACCCTTGCTTATCTTTTCTTTCAATTTCGATGTGCCTCAGTTTTTTCTGTGGATAGCAGAGCATAAATGTATTTCCCTCTTCGAACATTTTTCGAATTCGACGCATAGATTTCTCGGTCGCAAAGATGACACTGTCGTGTTTCTGAAGCGTCACCGACAGGCCGCGATAAAACTTCGCGCAACGGCCGCGAAAAACAATTCAGGCAGTTTCGTGACGAGCATCTGATGACGTAATGTGGGCGACTTCAACGTCTTCCACGGGAATCGGATGAAAAACCTGAGAACAATTTATCAACCAACCATGTCGCGTTGGATTAATGTTTGAAATAAACCGTTGCCCAAATCCAATCAGCGATCTCTGTGCCACTGCAAAGAGATAACTCAGTGATTTGGATGATCACTAACGGACTGTGTCTTAATTTAGACAATGTATGGCAGTTGGTACTGATTTGTTGGAGCGCACAGTTTGTCGTTTTGAACGAAATTGAGGCACACGTGCACGAGTCTATTTCCCTACTTCANCACAACCTTTGAAAATCCAAACAAATGCGGAACAAAAAGCTGGGTTTGGCATCAACGGCTCGAAAGCACCTTGAAAAACGGTTGTACGAAACCCTCCATAAAACTTCAAGACAATCCTTTTCATGAATCTCGCCGCACTTCCAACTTGATTCGAAAATCCAACATGGATGGAAACTATGTCAACATTTACCATATCGACCCACGTCAGCTAAAAACAGAAAACTCCAGTCGTGTAACATGCAACAGTAAAAGTAACACTCCAGGCAAAGCACACGCTCCGTGTGTAGTTTAGCACTATCTCTGCGTTCATCCTATGTTTTTCCTCTCTCTGATTTCAGTTACTTTTCGGGCAAGTTTTCGCTGTAATTCAGCAGCATCCAAACACAAAAATCTGTTTCTAGTGCTTGTTGAGACAGACGCGACCACCCTCACAAAAATATTAGACTTACCTTCATTTCTCAACGTTTAGGCACAATTTTAATAGACATTGAAATTAACGGCATACCTAACAACACTGCTTTGAGCAATGGGGTAAGCACGGAGTCTATCGGCAAATTTTTAATAGGAAATCTATTTCAGGTAAAATTACGCATCCTCAGTCCTGAAAATGCGCAAGCAAAATTTACGTGTGAAAAGTTGGAAACCTGAAGCAAGAGAAAGCAAACAAACTCACGACTGCAACGAATAAATCAGAACGCCAGCTCAAAGATCAGAACATCTTAATCAAACACCTTAACTAAAAAACACTTCTTTTTTTAAGAACGCAGAACAAGTTGACTTGTACGAATAGCCAATGCAAACAAGAAGTATACAGCATTTTAAACTTTGCAGATTGCACTTTGTACGATTTCTGACGAATCCCGAAATGATTCAATTGCACAGTTGTCAGCAAAGCAAACAACTTGTCAGTAAAGAAATTTTGAAACTGGGTTCACTTTTAAATAATATCAAATGTTTTTTCCAATAAAATGTTCTTTCCTCATACTATTTTCAAATTATGCTGATTGCTTTTATATGGTAGCACTAACCTTTACTCAAATCAAATCGAACTGACCTCAATAAACAAGTATCAAGTTGTTAATCAATGCATTTATTAATTTGCTATACTTTCCACTGTTAGGAAGTTTAGGCGCGCAAGGAAGGTCCCGGTTGTGCAAATCTTTTCCAAACCCGAACTGAACCTTGACTGGAAAACGCGGCGATCAGACTCTTGACGCCTGCACTGATTGTGATGTAAGAATTAAGCATTTCGTGCTTCGCTGTCACCTCACAAAGGCGAAACAAAAATGCGCTGTAGAACCCTTGCGTTCAAGTGTAGCCCATTGGATTCAGTCTCAGTAGATACTGTTCCAAGCAAAGGTCACGTATCACCGCACGGTTAACACGCTCTGTCTAATGACAACCAGCGAACGTTGATTAAAACGGTCAAACTCCGTTGATGGCAGGAGTCGATGCGTCCACCACTTGGCCAGGCCATCTGGTGAAAGCATTCACAGAACCAAATGGTTCTCGTTTCTTGGCAGTTCTTCGTTTCGCCGCCTGCAGACGTAATTGAGCGGCGAAAGGTGGGCAAGGACGCGAGGCCGTTAACTGGTGTCTAAGAAGTAAAACACGAGGAACTTGGAAGAGCAGTGAACAAATGCAGCACCGTAACGTAGTGAACAAATGCAGCATGCAGCACCTAACCGCAACGTACCGTGCAGTGGCATCGAATCATCGACGCTTTAGGAAACTGTGCTAAGAGGAACCAGAATTGTAGACAAGCGTTATTTTTGGCATTTTCGACCATGAAACTTGCACGAAAGACTAGTTCACATGAAAAGCTTGAATTCGAACTCACGTTCTGGCAAGACTTCTGAGGCACTTGCACTTGGCATTGGGAATGTTAAAATGACACATATGTTTACGGAGAAAAATTGGACTTGTAAAAGGCTAGACAAATGGTAAAAGGCACAAAATCTGACGTTTTACCCCGAATGATGGAGGATGTCATGGAGCGCTGACATCTCTCAAGCTTCATAGTAAAAGTCTGTTTTTTGCATTTTAATGGAGGGAACGGTTTGTCAAAATGAAGATGAGAGATACTGCAGTCCGTACGGCTGGGATTTTTTCTATTGAGAAATACACCAAAATAACAGAAAAGGCGTCGATATTGACGAATAAGGGGAGCGCCACCCCCCGACTACATATCTCGTTCTTTTTTGTATTGATCGCAAAGTTTACAATGAGTTGCGTTTTCAACATTCGAGAAGTTTCGCTCTTACGCAGTCGATTGTTCAAAATGCGACCCGCTCAACAGAGGGTTATGAAACTTTGAAAACACTTTTTTGGTCGGTCATAAAATTGGCCATCAATCTCCGGATGGCCACGTTTTTGATCTCTGCGGTCTCATCAATGGAGCACAGAGCTCTCTTCGGTGAATGCGAGAGATAACGAACGGAAAAGCTCGCTTTTCAGATTGCCTCCTCTACCAAGACAAATTTCTTTTTTAATTAACCACGAGTACTGTCGTCTCACAGCACCTTGGGGATTTGTGCACTTAAGGACCAAACATGCTTTTCTTACAATTCAAAACGAACTGGCCGTTTCGCCTTTTCTAATTTTGCTTCCCAAAACTAAGACTTTAGGGAATCGATTCGTGACAAGGAGCGTATCTAAAACGAAGGTGTTTGTATCCGGTTCCGCGACATTCAATCCTCAGGGAGAGATAACAATCCTGAAAACAAACCACAGAGCACCGACACTTGATCGTGAGTTGCGTTACCCCTAACTTAGCGCTAAGTCTGACAAATCCTACACTTCATTTTATGCCTAACCCTAAACCAAGGCTGTCAAACTCATTTTCACTGCCAAGGTCTAAGTCAGCATCACGGATGGCTGCTGTCAAAGGAGCGGTTTTTACCGCTAAAAGAGTTTAAATGCGCGTGACGTATAAGCTGCAGCACAACCAGAAGTATCGAGCTGCTGAAAACAAGTGTGACAGATGTAGATCATTTTACAAAAAGAAATGGATGCACACCAAGGGCGTAATTACGCCTAACTAATGAGAGATTGTTTAATTACAACACTTACTCTAAACTATCGTCTGCATGAACACAACACACTTTAAGCTTTTGCAGGCCAATACAAGATGCTGTCGGGCCAAAATTGACATGCGCGCCTTGATTTTGACACACGTACCCTAAACCCTAACTTCAGGCAAAATGGCTTGAGATATATCGGTCTTCAACAGCGCCCGTCATTCAGTCTCCTTATTCCAGGTATCCAAAAGCTTGCTTGCTGTATTCTAGTCCCGAGGCATGGTACGAAGCAGGGGTGAAAGGGATGGGCCTTCTTGACAAGACCTCGCCATGTTTTCATTCAAAAATGTCGTTTAAGCGCCATCGCAATGCTTTGGCCCAAGGAAGTGTTGTGTCGCAGGGAGAAAAACACAGTTTGGGCGTTGTCGTCACAGGAGAAATTAAACCGGCGAAGCCTTAACCAAAATGAGATGGACGGTATCTTACGCTTTTACCCGCTTGCATGTAAAGTCGCAAAACACAATGTTCCTCGGCAGATAGTGTATCACTCTAACCCTCTGATTAGAAAACGAAGGATGGCGAAGTCAGGCGTGTCAAACGAAAATGAGGCTGGAAGAGATTACACCAGATTAACAGATCCTGCTGTTTTTCATAACCATCTTTGCTGACTAACTGAAACATCGCGATTGGTGGAAATCGTCGGTGGAATGCACGCTTACAAAACCTTGAGTTGAGATGCGATGACCCGTGGCAAGACAGGTTCACGTAAAACTTGCGTGGAATCCCGCCGCGAAATTGAACAATGCAAAGCTGATACATAGCAGTGCAAAGCTGCTGCGTAAACACAAAATCTGCATGTTTCGTTGTGTACAGCAGTAAATAAATCATAAATTTCGCAAAAAGTGAAAAAAATAATTTTGTGAAACGAGCTTTCTTCTTCTAATTGGTTCATGAAGACGCGAAACGAACGCACAAAAGCTTCGCAGCAACACGTTTCAATCGAAAACAATCAAAGCTTGCAGCCATTCATTCATTTATACCGGTTTGATCAAAATCAGTCTTAAATGACTTGATTGCCCGCATGCACTTGGTGTCGCTGTTAACGAGTCGTAAAAGATGATGAAGACGGCAGCCGACAACGAGACTGAATATTTCAGAGAGCAATTTTTTCGAACGAAATCAACATGCACAGAATAGCGTTAGTAAAACGCGGCCGTTTGCATTGGAAATAAAAAATTGTTGACGAAGGCGCCGAAAATCCTGTTGCAACCCTGGCAGCAGGGCAAGCTAGCCTCCCAGCTGGTGCAGTATTGATAACAACCAAACACGAAACCTGACAAGGGAACCAACAGACCGTAGACGTTTGGGATGTTAGGAATTTTGAAATCGACAGTAGAAGCAAAGTGACCTGTTCTTCTTGCTTACTGAAAAGAATGTATGCGCCGGTGCAGTTACGTCTATGTCGCAAGAACCCTTGCAGTGACCAAGCAAGGTCTTCCACGCCCTTGACGCTCCTAAACAATGGAGTCGTTTCCACATTGCATTCCCTGTTGCGATCGCGAAGACCTCACTGCAGCGTCACGTGACGCCATCTCGCGCGCGTCACGACCACTTTTCATCGCGCCGCGGTCCGGTCGCTCGCACGGCGCCCGCTTTCGGTTCAGCCGACTTATAAATATTGCATCGCGCGAAAAGCTTTTCTCATCGCGCCTCGCTTCGGCGCTTCAAAACGTCACGGAAAAAATTGAGCGCAGCGCCCGCCGTGTGATCACGCCGGTAACGTAATGCAAACAACGTTTTCTGGCCTGGGCGGCTGATGAAACTCCCCTATCGATGTGCCAGTACAAGTGATGGGTGGTTGACGCCGGGGCGGTGTGTTTACGAGCTTGGGGGCAGTTTTCAAAATTTTTGTAGATTCAACAAGAGTTCCTATAATTTTACCGTGGCCTGTGATTAATTCATCTTCAAAATTGAACGTGTTGTTAAAATGATTTTCTTGGTTCCGCCTCTTCCCATTCTCTGTAAATAGGTTTTGAGAGCAAGGGTAACAGAAAGATTCTGAAGCTTCAATTCACAAGTGCACTAAATGCGTGTTTAAGAAGAGAAAAGTCCCAGAGCCATAGTACCTCGGACGAGGCTCTTACGGTAAGGCTGACAGCAGCATAGCCAGCCGAAAAATTTGGGAGGGGCCAAAATGTTTCATTTCAGGCGAATGACACCATTTTGTTTGGGATACCACCTCTCAAAGCACAAAATGACTATATGTTTTGAAAATTTTTTGGAGGGCTTGTCCCCTCTGGCTGCGCCTATGACGGCTGACGCCCTCATCTATAGAGAGGACACAGAAACCCCAGACAAAACGAACCGCGTTTTGTTTCGTTGAGTTCGATGTACTAGCTCCATCACAAAAGCGTACCCTTTGGGGCACCCATCGATCACTGGGTTCGTGCTAACAAATTATGTATCAATTATTCCAAAAGCAATTTCATGCTCATGAGAAACCATAAAAATAGCAATTTTTCGGTGTCAATTAATCATCACCCAATATCAAAACAAAGCAGCTCAAAATATCTTGGCGTTATACTTGATGATAAACTTAATTGGAAGCCTCAAATTGAAAAGTTGGTAACACAGCTCTCCAAATCATGTGGAATGTTGTTC
>JGI24158J21664_10009834_pt1 | contig 12767 bp, 7 predicted proteins | sample Ectturendosymbi3_FD_21664 | JGI IMG/M metagenome (IMG submission 21664) | reverse complement strand
TGTACATATTCTTTATGAAATCTTCTATTTGCTAGGAATCAATAATGCAAAATAGCCCTCTCTCTCTTTGACGAATCTCCTACTTGCTGGAAGTAACAAACAAGTTACTCTCTTATTTCAAACTTAATAACAAACGAGAGAGAAGATACGCAAGCAGAATCAAATATGCTAACTCATTCTCTCTTTATGTTCAAACGAGAGAGAGAAAGGCAAGATTAGAAGAAGTTTAAATACCACTCTGAGTCGTTGAATCAACAAATTGTATACGCCCCCAAAATCAACCAATCAAATGAAACAAAATTAGATACGCCCCTAAAATTAACCAATAAGGAGACGTAAATCTTAAAACGTGAGTACACGCCCCTTCAATTGCATTGACTGATACACGAAATATTAGATAATGATACTAAACTTAGTAACGTCGTACGATTACAACGCTAGAAAGTGCCTATAAAAGAGGTTCGCCCGGCCCACTCGAGAGTTCAGTTTTCTGAATTCCTTCTCTGGTTTGCCCAGTCTTGAACTGGTCATCCTTTGAAGTAAAATCTACTGGTCTAAGCCAATGGGGAATGAAGAGTAAGTCTCGATTTAGAGCCTCCACTCCAAGCGTGCTAAATATTTGACTAGTACCACTTGGTCTAAGCCAATGGGGAATGAAGAGTAAGTCTCGATTTAGAGCCTCCACTCCAAGCGTGCTAGATACCTGACCAAGAACCCGACTTGAGCAAGTTTGGCTAAGAAACCAAACTGGCCGCCGCTACTTGACTGCTATTGTCAAAAGACCGATGTCTTGTGCAGCCCTGTAGTAATCTTTCCAAGAGGTCGCCTAAATAAAATACTTCTGGGCTTGATCTTTTGAAAAGGAACGATCCAAGTCGTTACGTACACAACCCAGGGATCTGTTTATTCTCCAGACTCACCCTGATGCTTTGTTTACGTAAAAAGTCCATTGGAGGACAGAGCGCCGTTCTCTCGATCATGGAAATGATTGGAGAAGGGACTTTAGTCGCCATATGTGACTCGATACGCTGAGAAAATAGAAAGGTCACTATGACTCAGCTTTCCATACCAAAAAGATACTCTGAAGTAATTTCAACATACTGATTCTCGGAAAAATGGTCACGTGTTAAATATGACGTGAACCTTTCCTTGGGGAACACGAAAAAGGAAAAAGGCGTTGGTTGACATGCGTTTTGCAATGACAGTCACGACTCAGAGATAGTTTAGCATGCAGTGACAGCGTAACGTTCATGTGTATTGAAATTTCGTATTGTAATAACATTTAGTCAGTGTTTGAGAGTGTTCAGAGTGTATTGCTGTGATCAACTTCAGTCTGAGAGTCAACCGTATTGGAAAACCACTTTCTTTGGTGAGTTATGTTTATTGTACCATTTGAACTTTCCAATAAAAGAAATATCAATTAAAAATGTGTGTCCTTTGTATAAGAAATAGCCGAGTGTAGAAGTCTTTGATAGGGGGGTCAAGCAAACTTAGCTTTTGTGAATACCGTCCTTGCTACGTCTATGATCGAACTCACGGAGGAATTCCGGATGTAGCTAAATGCGGCACTGTTTAGCCTAACCCCTAAACATTTCCGTAATACTACGCAGTTGCGCTAAGCGTTGAGGGGGCCTCGCGGTCATGACTTCGCCCGGGGCCTCGCGTTCGTCAAATCCTGCCCTGTGTACAAAAAGATATTAACCTAAACAAGTTCCATGCACCAGGAGATTAACAAATCAGAACGGTTTGTGCATGCGTAATTCGGCCAGTAAAAACCCAATCCTCATACTTTAGCAAAGTTCACTTAAACTCGTAAAGTTTAGTAAAGTTTATCAATTTGCGCTAATATAAGAACACATTCACACCGGTGCACTGTTTTGACGGCCTCAGAGTTGTTTTTTCGGCAACTGTGTTTTCGTAACTGAATGAGAGGCCTATTTTTGGGGAGGCTAAAAATTTTTGCCCAAATTTGATCTTGTTTTTCTCAAACAATGTATAAACAGCAAATGTTAATGTTAAGACTAAAACGTGCCATTGATTCACACTTGTAAATTTCACAGCATCAAGCAAGTTTGAAACACGAAAACTTTAAATAGCTCGCAATGTGAACCGTAATTTGCAAATGCTGTATTGCAAATTTAATGTAAATTTTCAGAATGTCAAGACCCCCCGTACAAATTAAATGCCTCTATTGAAGACTTTCAGGCGACGGTTCTGCATGTATTTCTCAACCCAAAACTACCTACTGTGCACTAGGGGTGCTCACACTTTTTCAGCTTGCGAGCTACTTTTAAAATGAACAAGTCAAATTGATCTACCCCAAAACGTATATTTATTAATAAATATGTTGAGAATTCTCTTTACAATGTGTGTTGATATACCTTGCAACCTTGCCGTTGCATACCGATATGAGCCTATATTGTACAACACAATCATCTATGTGCATTTTTTGTCATTACCTGACTTTACTCTGGTTACTTGCACTGAATGGAATCAGCCAGGGTGATGTCATGTGATCTATCCACAATACCTTTGAGATCGACTGGTAGATCGCGAATCGATGTATTGAGCACCCTGACCTACATTATTGCTGTGCAGTCAAGCGTGCAGCTCTACATCTGGACTACAATGCTGCGAGGCCCATTTTGAAACCCAACGAAGCATGGAGATTCATGAAGTCATAGACCTTTACGGTCGTTGGTTAGGCTGCACAATCAATGGCTGGACTGACTGCAAAAGAACAAAGCAAAATCTCGATTTTTCTTCTTTCTTGCGGTTAGCCGGACTTTTGAAACCAAGAAGTGAGGACTTGATTTAAAACGGCTTGTTAGACGGAAGATGAAACCTCAAAAAGAGTCAGCTGTTAGTACAATCAGAGTGAAAGCGCGACTTCAAGGTTAAACAAGACATAAAATCACATGAGTGGCAGAAGAAGGGCGTTTTATGTTCAAATCGTGATTTAATTTTAATTTTTTAATGTATTTCGTAAAATGTGTGCTTTATTATTCTCAAAAATTTAAAACTTCGGGTTTATTATATGACGACCTGCTAAGTGAAAATCGCTTGTCCACAAGTAGTTGCTATTAGGGAAGCAACAACAAAGCTGGGAAATCAACTGGTGGAAAAATTATAAAAACAATTTTCATGGATTGTGGCAGTGGCAGTAATGCTGGGGTAGTTTCGTCAAACAACATAGACTTAAGTAAAGTGATGGAGAAAATACGAATCAGTTACCAAGAAATGCTTATGAGCATTGATGTTTCTAATAAGTTTTTTGCATTCACTCAACATTCTGCACGTGGTAGGGAATATATATGGGCTGTACTGTTGATTGTCCTATAGTTTCTTGGCAGTACTTTCCTTCAAAAGGTTATGGACAGCAGCAAACCCTATCAACAGAATGTATTGGATAGAGGTAATTGAAAATTTCTTTTGATTCTGTTCTGTGGTAGTTGTTATTATATGTTCTCTACGAAAAGATTTTTTTATTCCTTTGTATCTGTTTAGTTAAAATTAAATGTTTATAATTATGCATTTCTTATGATAATATATTGGCCAATTTCAAGACTATTCGAATATTGGTGCTCAAGAAAAACTTATAGGCTTTGCCAATATGTCTGATAAATCAGAAACATGTGCAATTTACGAAAGTTTTCCTTGGGTTTGGACTGCATTACTCCTGTTACAACAAGCAGCATACAAACGAGAAAATGAATTTGAGGAAATGCAAAACTTGCAATTGGTCGATTCAAAAGCTGCGTTTCGTTATTTATCCTGTTTCGTACTGTATATACTGATTCCTTAATGTCCGACTGCTATTTCATTAGCATTTGTTCGCTTCAGTTATGGCACACTTGCAGCTCCTATAGGTTAATCCAGGGGTGGGCAATTAATTTGGTTCGGGGGTCATTTTGAGAAGGCCACGTTTGGCGGAGGGCCGCACCTCCTTAGTGAAATAGAAGCAAGTCTCCGTTAAGCTAGCCTAAGCAGTCAGCACTAACATTTGTTGTGATAAGTTCGAGGAAATTTCAGATTTGAAGATATTTTCTGAATGCTTCCGCGGGCCACATTTGGCCCGCGGGCCGCTATTTGCCCACCCCTGGGTTAATCAATACACGCGTAACAGGCATAAGCTCGATTATTACCGCCTCCCATATCACTAAACTCTGCGGTTTCATTGATTACGTTCCATGCATTCTAATTAGCTTTACCACATTGTGCAGGATCCTTTATTTACTTGGATTAAATCTGATGTTGTTTTTCAAATACTATATGCAATGTGCATATAGTATTGTCTGGTGGTGTGTCACTTTAACCATTGCCACAATTTGATGGGCCTGAAGTTGGCAAGCTAGGAATTTTACCAATGTTTGGTAACTTTATTAGTTGATGCTGAAAACTTACTGCAATGGTGCTTTTATGTTTAAAAGTGCGATATGGAAGAAATGGAGGGCGATTCATTCTGATCCTTTTCGCTGCGTTGCTATTGATGACAGTCTTGGCTGTACTTCAAGCGAAGAACGCTTCAGCTGTAGAGGTAGGAGATGGCGATTGCATTGAAAGGACCCAACATGATTAACTGTAATGGTCGAGTTTACCGCCCACTTATTACAAGCTAATGGAAAACTCTTTCTTGGAAAAGTGTGGCTTTAAGCTAACGTGTAAATCCCCGAAAACCGCAAAGAGACTTTTACCTGTGGCCGCTAATGCCTCATCTCAGAACAGTCACCGACCTGATATTCGTACAGGTATTTTCACCCTTAGCGTGAGCCCCAGAGCGTTTTAAGGCTTTTTAACCTTACGTTCTGCCTTGTCGTCATTGTAGTTTGCACAGCAATGTAAAATATGTTTGTCAGACTACAACCGAAGTAANAGACTGTAGCCTTTGTCACGCTCATTTGTTTCCTGACTATCAATGTTTAACANATGGAAACAACCATTCTGATATAGATTGTCGCTACCTCCTTCGCAGTAAATCTCACACATTGATTTTGCGACACACGTTAATAAACTGACGTCGATTGATTTCCCCTTAGGCCACTGTGACATAGATTTTCCCATAAAAATGCAAGCTTGACGAAATTATACCCCGTGATCGAAACCACCAGATACAGCGCTATAGGAAACAAAAAATCAAACAATTCACCAATTTCAGGCTATAAATTCAAAATTCAAATAATTCACCAATTCCAGGGTATAAACTAATTAGTGAAAATGCCCAAACTCAAGCAAGGATGTCAAAGTAGTTTAAAATATCTTCAAAAATATTACCTGTGACTCAGAATACGTGGGTGTGAAAATATACGGCCTGAGTTACTGGGCGGCAAAAAGAATCAGAAAATAATAGTCGGAGACCTCAGTATGATATGGACGACCTTTCTCAAACAATATTTGAAACACTTGCAAATGCTGCAAAATCAATTGACAATTTTATGTACTAGGCGAAATTAACATAAAACTATAATGCATTGCAGCTAATGATGACAGAGTACACCAGTATTTAAATTCTCTATGCAGCTTTGGCTGCTACCCTGTTTTAAATAAACCAGCAAGAGTGCTAAACAGAGCATAGAGTCGTCTATGGATCGTATTTATGCAAATAAATTATTCAACGGGATGAAGTAGCACATTATGCTGCATGTTATAGCGATTAAGTGAGTAACTTTCCCAGTTCTATAAGTAACTTGCCCGGTTGCATGACGTCTCCATTTAATCGCTTATCAATTCGTGTTGCTCGATTGTCTTTAGCTTAAGTAGTGAGTACCTCTGTGTTGCTCACCTGCTTTTATTAGGCTACAAGCTGTTTCACTTTGATGAAGGTAGTTAACTGAATACTGCCCAAACGTTGGCCAAGAATAAAAATACGTTTTAGTTCACCACAAGAGCTTCTTTTCATAATTATATACCTGGTGTCTGGAATCAGTAATATGTACAAGTATATTTGCGTAATTGTAGACAAGAAACTGACATGGAAAGAAAAATGTAAACGGTTGTGTTGTACAATGTCAAAACATTTTGGTGTAATGCACAAAGTTAAAGCATTATGCAAGTAACCAAACACTTTGCATATTATACCCAGGGCAGGTGCTAGGTGGTTTGGCTCTCCCAAGCCTGGATAATATTCATATAAACAGAAATGTCGATTTATTTCAACAAATGTATATAAAAACACGTTGCAATGTACATGTATAACGATGACATAAGAATTGCTGCCTAATATTTAAAGTAATAAATCGGAAGATCCAACGAACATATTCGTGTTTGCTCTCCAGGCATTCTTCAATCAAATTCTTTGCTCTTCTGGTGTGAATTTATTAGAAACACATCCTACCGTTTTGACCTATCATACGACAGGTCATTTTCAAAGGAAAAACAAAAATGGGTAAGAATTAACAACAAAGAGCGATAGTAGCGTTAATAATAGCAAAAGCTACGCATAAATGAAAAATGCTTATTTGAAAAACAGCGAGGAGACCAAAGAGTTCAGCACTTACATTTTGCAGCAACAGTGTCAATCAGATTTTAGACTTAGTCATTTAAATTCAAACAGCCGAAACTGTTAGAAACTATCAGAGTGCAGTCTTAATTGAATTGATCAATCAAATAATGTTTCATTGTACAAACGCGGAAAGTGGTCGTTAATATTTGAAAGGACTGCTTAACTTTATCATGTAACAACGTTAGGCTGTTTTCTTAAATAATTCACACCAGAAGAGCAAAATATTGATTGATCGAACGAATAGTTAGGCCACGATTTTCCTAACTATAGCATATAGCAGTGAAACTTCCATGACAAGACCACATAGACAAACACGACGACAAAAACATTACCACGCAAAGAATAAAATGTTTTACTGTAGTACATTACCAACTCGAATATACCTAAAAAGTCTTACCTCTCTATGGAATGTCGTTGAAAAGAAGGGAAACTTTTGTAGACAAACACACTATGTTAATTTTCACAATGTGACTAAAATTAGCGCCAACTTGTGATAAATCCTTCTAAACACTGCTCTAAAACAATTGCTATTGGCTAAAATAACTGTACTGTCATTAATGATACAGTTCTANTGGGTAAATAACTGGGTTTCTCATTGGTGCAAAGTGTTCAGTTTTCGTTTGACAACTCTGATGCAAGATTACACNTACAATGAGCAATGATTGGCTTAAATAAGNGGGAACTGTGGGTCGTGGGAAGATAAATTTCTTTGAAGAATTAGATAAANATTAATGTTGAAGGGGGAAATGTGTGAAATCAGTTTTTGGTGAGTTCAGTTCTGAAGTGTCTATATGCCCTAGCAAAGTTCCTCACACAGATTTGGGGGGAGCTTCCTCCTGCTCTGATTATATCATAGCTTTACATTCACAAGTAGATTACGGAATTATTGCCTGGAGAACAGCAGCTTCATGTCATCTGCAGTCAATATCAGTAGTTTTAAATCACGCGGTGTGATGATTAAATGCATCTGGAAGTAAGGCTTCTAAAGTTACAAGAATGTACGTAGAAAAATCTGCAAGTAAAAATATTTACAGCGCTGAAGTGGCGAAGTGCTTGTATAAACACAGTAAAACATAGCTACCTGTTACATTTAACGATTGTTTTAAGCTTATCAGATCACATATGTTCAACCACACAATACCAGACGAACTAAAACTCGGGCAATGTATGTTACAGAAAGCGTATTCAAACTCAGTTACAAAAAGGTTGAAGTACAGTCAGGGACGGATTTAGGGAGCGCGGGGCCCTAGGCCATCTGAGTTTTGGGGGCCCCAAGCAGGTGTGACCTATTTGGCCGTTTGTGTGAAAAGCGTGAAAGTATGTCTCTCTTATGTGTAGTGCCCCCTCAAAAATCTATCTTCTGTTGTGCCGACTTCGGTTCTACCCACATTTGCCGAGGGTGTTCAACAGAAATCAAAGCCTTTCCTACATTCGTCTAAAGAACAAATGCCATTGCAATCTTTTCTTGGAATTTATAGCTATTTCGTGTAGTTCAGAAGTTCTCTTGGTTAAATTTCCGTGATTTCTCGCGATTTTGTAGGTTTATTTTTCGGATGAAAAGAGTTTCACGCGGGACCGTGTTGCCGCCCTAGAAAATATCGTCTAGCTGTCGATCTGATAACCTGTACGTAAACTCCTTTTTTGTAGTAATATTAGCCGCATACTGCATTTTATGAAGCAAACAATCACAATCCATTCAGTGGACACAGAACTTATTCATGCAGTTTTAAAGTTGCCATTTTCAAAGCAAAACAAAATGTAGTGTTTCAATCCTCTATGCCACTCAAACGTCTTTGTTCTGTGGCCTCATTTTAAAGAAAGCTTTTTCTATGCGACCCCTCGATGGATAGCCTAGATGTTAATGATACGTGTAAACGTCTCATTATAAACATCAAGATGCATTTTTGTCAATGGCGAAATCCTACAGATGCACACAATCCACGNAAGTAACTACACAGTAATAAAACTACCACGTAATGGAAACAGTAAGGTGAAAAAATTACCAAAAAAACAATTCACTTTATAGAAGTTATCAAGCACAACCAATGGGATGGATGAACTTGATAATTTTTACACAGATCAATCATTCGTAAATTGATACAAGACAACGCAGGACGAAGGATATTCTTCACATTTTTCAAAAAGGATCGGTTTTTGGACTTGATGATTATAAATTTTGAGAATACCGCTTCACACAAATATCTTGTGCAAACGTCTAAGAGTTTATGAATGACTAGATCAGAAATAACTGAGCATTCAATTCTTGTTCTTATCCTAAAATGACATGGGCTAGACTCTATTTTGAAAATTCCAGTTGCAAACGTTTGTCTTTAAATAACTCCGCAAACTCATCCTGGGCATGGCAGGGGCGTGCCTTCCTAAAGTTTCAATTGTGTATGGTTTGTGGATCCAACCCTCCTGAAGTCAAAAGTGCTTCTGAAACTGTGTATGAANCTTTGAANTTTAGCTTGAAACTACTCNGTGTGCTCTCAAAGCAGTTGGCCAACCCCTAGACTCAGGGCCGTCGCCAGCGGGGGGCCAGTGGTGCCAGGTCCACCCATTTGAAATCGGTGCCCCCCCATTTCACGTTGGGCCCACTGGTTGCTGCATATATCCAATACTGTATTTTAAAAATGTGGCCCCCCTTCTGGTTTTTGGCCCCCCCTGCTGCTAAATTCTGGTGACGGGCCTGCCTAGAGTAGACCTAGAGTCTAAACAGAAGAATGCATTCCTGTCGGAATGAATGCAATAAGGTAGTCTAAGTCTCGGTCAGTACGTTAAAACGATCATGACGTAACAACGCATAACTTGTTCTTGCTGTGCCTAGTTTATATTTTCATTTCATAGCTCAGGCAAGCATCATAGTAAACAACTGAAAGCATAAAGTACGATTATACCCCTAAAAATAAAATACAGTGGATATAGTTTCACTGCAAACCTACTTTCAATATTCTTGTTAAATTTACAAAAATTGTCATATCTGATTTATCAAGCCAATTGGTTTCGCGACCCAATGAGAAGCCCTGGTCTATGCCATAGGCCGAGGGTGAACAGCATGAAGACAAGTTTTGCACAGCAGCAGCAAAGTATTGTCGCAACACCCTCAGCTAACCATATGAAGTAAGCCCAATGTAGACACATTTTTCCCAGGAAAGCTCACGGGAAACTGTTCTAGCTGATTTAACTAACATATTATAGAGCTTCAACAAGCAATCTCTTTTTGCGCGAAATCTAGTAAAACGACCAAACCTAGCATCCAAAACTGACAATATCGCTTTTCATCGGAGTTTTGCAGTCTCTGGCGGTCATGCGTTGTTGTGAGCTTTTTGTCAGTGGAAAATTGAACATCACTTAAAGTAACTTTTTTTCTTTTTCATTCTTTTTTTAACCAATTTCATAAAGACGGCCTGAATCTCTCTTACGCCCAGATGCACAATAATGTCGTGTTGTTATTGTACTGATAAGAGTCTAGAGTAGACATTTGCATTTCCGCTCGCTTCAAAGTGAATTGTGAAGTTATTCCTCTGCGAAGTTTCCCGAATTTTTAGGTAATATGAGTAGTCATAGGAAAGATTTGCGCGGAGCCCTAGGTCATGGCCTACTTGGCCTATGCGTAAATCCGCCACTGAGTGCAATGCAATAGAAATATGGCCACAAATTCGTTTAGATTTAAAAAATAAGCTGCATTTGGAACTTTTTACCTCTCAATACCAAACATATGTCTTGCTCAATGCTCAGTTACTACAATTATTAGGGAAATTGCCATTTTATTTCTTTTTTCGTGTACATAAACCAAGTACATTGATTCCTGTGTTGGCGTTGCTACTCAAGTAGTTCCTTCAAGAAGTAGTGTTGTCATCATTGCTGCGTTCATTACAAATTGGTAGCATTTTTTGAATCAGACTCCAATGTGCTGGAGTATCTTTGATCTCCAGTCGCACTGCAGACGTTTCATATCGTGTGTCGACCGATCCGAATACGAAATGCCGTTTCCATGCGTAAGTCATCACATCGACTGAAAATCCGTTTCCCGCAAAGCGATTGTATGCTTCCTTATCACCACGATTAATTTGCGACANGCATTGCAACGCTCCACAATGATGCAACCCCATTTCAAAATATCACCAATCAGTGGCGGATCCAGTGAGNGCAACTNAANGCCTCGAACGTTTGTGGCAGCCCTTGAACGGTGTCCCCTAAATGCGCCCCTTTTTGGTGCTTATAGAAGCAGAAAACGAGATTAAAAGACGCTCTCTAGTCTAAACAATGCTTCAAATGTCGTTGCGAGTCAGGTAAACGCCTGTTTGTCCTCTGTTACCGAGTAATATCAACATGCTATTCTTTTGTAATAACACTGCTCTTCCGTAATTTCTTGCGCGCGTGAGAACTAACCAGCCTTACTCAAGCAATCACAAACGCAGCCCCATCATTCGATGGCACGATTCTCGATTTGACGGCGTTTTTCTGCGAAACTAGCCTATTTTCGTTTCAAGTTTATTGTCTTAAAACTTGACGGCAGCCTTGAAAGGAAAAGCAGTAGTAAAATTAGGAATGCAATTCGGAAAACCCATAAGTGACGCAAGATCCAAAAGTCTCCAAGACTAAAGTTTTAGCTATGTTGCCAATGCAGTTCGTTCGTCCGCAGTAGCCTGCTGCGTAGTTTTGCAACGTCAAGGTGGATAGATAAGTTTCTTATCAATATTAATGCCTCCACTTGTAAAGTAATCAAACTAAATCAATATTAATGCCTCCACTTTTAAAGTAATCAAACAGCATTGCACCATAATGCAGCGCGTACAACACAAGAGACGAAAGGACCGAATGCCGCATTTTTTTACTCCATTTGTTGTAATTGCAAACCTTTAGACCAGGGGTCGGCAGCCTACGGCCCACACGCCGGATCCGGCCCGCCAAGCAAAATCATCCGGCTGTGACCCCCTTACAAATTGTCGTAAATGTGTGGCCCGCCTAGTGGTATTATATTTTATGAATCTGCCCTCCTTGCAACATCTTGTATTGTATACTACGAGGAACTGCTTATGAGAAACCGCACTGTGCTCTAAATGTATTGTATGTCGTGTTTTGTGCTTTCATTATGAACTGTGAAAATCAAGAGTTAATTTGATTAAAATATTTCCAAATTTTAGCAACATCACGAACAGCGAAGGAAATGGAATTATCAGCAGAAAATTAGTACCGCCCGCCAGACCTCGCAAAACTTGTTTTTGGCCCGCGACCAAGGAAAGGTTGGCGACCCTGCTTTAGACAGCTAATGCCGTCCAAGAAACNACAAATTTTTCGCTGTTCACGAAATGCACAATCGACAACGAAATATANTTGGGATGGGCCAAATATTTTGACTTTAAGCAAGCAACAGTATTTGATTTGGTACACCGCCTCTCGAAGCACAAAACGACAAGATATTCTAGAAATTTGGAAGGGGCATTGCCCCACTGCCTAAACCTTCCATCCACACCTTCACAACTAGAAAAACGTTNAGGCANAACTAAACCAAATTATCATTGGATTCACCACCCAATCTTACCAAATTAGTTGAAAACTTTCAACTTCAAACTGACCAATAATATCTTACCTCTTCAAGCAANATACAAACAGAACGTGCCCTCATTAAATCCGTGTTGCTACTTATGTAAAGAAAAATGTACAGATGATATACACATCTTTAATAAATGCCATAAAAAATCCAACCCCTCGTAGAGCATGCTGCGTCCATTTTTCCCAAAAATTACAGGCCAACACACGTCATACTACCACGATTCAATTAGAATACAATTCCTCACATCCCTACCCCCCACCACATATCACAACGACTTAACCCCTACCTAAGCACCTTACTGTCCTTCACCATTAAAACCCGAAATAAGTGTTAAAAAATAAAATCCCAAACTTGTCACCTTACCTAATAAAATCCTTTAAGACTTCCTTGAATTTTAGACAAAAAATGTATGAAAAACGAGATAAGAAACCATACCATGAAACAGGGCCAAAACCAACGAAAATTTTCGGGGGGGCAAAGCCACTTTTGGCAACGAATATGACGTCATCTATGTGCAGTCAACCATGATGCGACTTTTTTGGTATGATCAGCTCACCAATATTGGTGGAGGAGCCTTTTTCATAGTGGGGGAGCCATGGGCGTCCGCAGGGAGGACAAAATGGGCATTTGCTTCCCCCGCTGATTGGCATACGAACCAAATAGGTTATGTCTAGAAAACCTGAAATCAATAGTTTAATTCCGATATTAATT